>WOR8_10009344_pt1 | contig 15252 bp, 16 predicted proteins | sample DeeMarSeWOR38_10_FD_19890 | JGI IMG/M metagenome (IMG submission 19890) | reverse complement strand
TCATCATATTGCGTGCGAGTCATTCTGAGAAGCAACACTTTTTTTTCAGCGATGACTGTTACCATTCTCTTGCGAGGTCGATTTTTGGAAAGGGTTTCTATTCCAAAATAATCCCCGCCGACATAAGTGGCCAGTTGTTGTTCTTCCTGTTTTACCTGGCGAATTACCTTGACCTCCCCATCGTAAATCATGTAGAACTCATCAGCTGGATCATTCTGCTTAAGAATCATCTCTTGAGCAGAATACTCAACTTCATCGAACATCTCAGCCGCCACGGCCAATTCTTCCTCACCTAGACTACGGAACAGGTGGGAGTTCGATAGAAAGAATGCTCGATCTGTGGTATTGATCACGATTTTATTCTAGCATGAATCAGGCATAGCGCACGATCGTACAACCAAATGGCTGCACTTCTGTTACTTCTGGGAAACGATTGGCCAGCAACGCATCGACAGCTTCTTTCAGATAGAACTTAGTAGCTGCTCGCTGCCGAAATCCAACATTATCTACCGCGCCGCGATAGCGTAAGAAGCCCTGACGGTCGGTCACGAAAACATGCGGAGTGGTCAGTGCCTCGTATCGATCCGCGACCGTTTGGTCTGCATCCCTTAAAAGAACCGGAATCTTACGCCTGCGAGCGGCAGCCGCCAACGCCCTATCCGATTCGTTGGCATTCGAAGCGATGGAAAGTAGAGTTACGGATTCGCCCCATCCGGCGAGGCAGGCCGTGATGTTCACATCGACGCGCTCCGAATGTGGGCATTCCGCCGACCAGAAGTTGACGATCACGATTCGTCCGCGATAGTCACTCAACATATGGATACGTCCATCCAGATCGGGCAGAGTGAATTCAGGTGCAAGCTGGTTGAGTTCGACTACCATAGCAATATTATAAACCTGACAGTTTTTTCACAGCCAAGCTCGCGAAGAAAGAAACAACCTTGGCGTTTCCCGTTATTGCTTGGCGAACTCCCCGGCATCGCCCGCTAGGGCAGGTATGGCGTCATGGCGGTTCAACCTTGAAGCCTGTAAATGAGTTACAATCACGCTCGATGAAAAAGTGGCAATTCTGGCTCGGTGCCCTGATTAGCATCCTGTTTATTTGGCTGGCCCTGCGCGGCCTGCACCTTGACGAATTTTGGAGTGCAGTGGGGCAGGCCAATTACTGGTGGCTGCTCCCAGGCGTAGCAGTATACTTTGTGGGCGTGTGGGTGCGTGCCTGGCGCTGGCATTACCTGCTGGGGCCGATCAAGAAAATCCCGACTAAAACGATGTTTCCCATTACTACCATTGGATACATGGGCAATAACATCTATCCAGCCCGAGCCGGGGAAGTTCTGCGCGCGGTCATCCTGAAACGCAAGGAGCAGGTGCCGGTTTCGGCCTCATTGGCGACTATCATCGTGGAGCGCATCTTCGACGGTGTGGTGATGCTGGCCTTTGTGTTCGTTAACCTGCCCGAACTGGCCAGGCTGACAGGGGCATCTGGTTTTGTGGGCAATATCCAGCAAGTCGCAGTGATCGGGACAGGGGTGTTCCTGGGTGCGCTGGCAGTCTTTTTGCTGGCTGCCATGTTCCCGCATGTGACGGCACGCATTGGGTTGTGGGGCATCGAGCATTTCACCCCTAAACGCCTGCACATAAAGATCATCGGCATCATGAATAAGTTCCTGGATGGGCTGGCATCATTGCGCTCGCCATTCAATGTGCTGATGGTGTTCTTCACATCGGTCATCATCTGGCTGCTGGAGACGGGTAAATACTGGTTTGTGATGCACGCCTTTCCCTTTGAAGTCAGTTTTTTTGCGCTGATGCTGATGAACGGTATCGTCAACCTGGCTACGACTATACCGTCCGCGCCGGGGTATATTGGCACGTTCGACGCGCCGGGCATCGCTGTGCTGACAGCTTATGGTGTAGACCAGGCTACCGCAGCGGGCTACACACTGGTATTGCACGTGGCACTTTGGCTGCCAATCACACTTTTGGGGGCGTTTTATCTGGCGCGTGAAGGCATCAAATGGAGTGATTCACTGCGAGCTGAGACTGATATAGAAGAGCCATAAAACAGAAAAACAGCCTGGTGTATACTTTTATCAGTATAGAGTAGGAGTTCATCGTTAGAAAGTAAAGGTATGTTAATGGCACAAGCCGAGGTGTCCCCGAAGAATAAATTGAGGGTGCTCATCGCTGATGACATTCAAGAAACCCGTCGCAGCACACGCTTAATGCTATCCATGATCTCGAATGTGGAGGTAGTTGCTATCGCTTCCAACGGTCTTCAGGCTGTTGAGATGACGAAAGAACAAGATCCCGATATCGTTGTGCTCGATGTCAACATGCCGGAAATGAACGGTTTGGCTGCCTATAAAGAAATTGCTAAAATCCGGCCTGATACTGGCTGCGTCATCATCTCCGCTGAAAAGGACTCTGAAATACTACGCGTGGCCATGTCCCTTGGAATACGTGACTACCTATTCAAACCCTTCACGGTAGATCAGTTGGAAAATGCAATAGAGAAAGTCAGCGCCCGGCTGGAGAAAACCCGTCAACAGCATGCGCAGGCAAACCAGTTGCGACAGAAAAATGAAGCTTATTTGAAACAACTGGCAATTGAATATGCAAAAAGCAGACGTACCGATGACCAGGCCGTAGAAGTATATGAGTATTTGGCTTCCAACCCGGCCTGTGAATTGCGCTGGCTGCGAACACTGGCCATGGTGTATGTCATCCGCCAGGAATGGGGCAAGCTTAAATCCCTGGCTGCGAGGTTAGCGCAACAGAAAAAATAACACCACGGGAGAAACAGAATGAAAACCGCAATCATTGGCGCAGGCTACGGCGGCATGGCTGCCGCTTATGACCTGCGTAAAGCCGGACACAATGTAACGATCTTTGAAGCTGCCGAAACTGTCGGCGGGTTGGCTTCGGGTTTCAAGGAACCACACTGGGATTGGTCAGTCGAGAAGTTTTACCATCATTGGTTTGCCAGCGATGAGCATATGCTCGGCCTGATCGATGAATTGGGTTTAAGCGACGGGGTGCTCTTCCCGCGCCCGTACACCGTCATGCTGCACAAGGGCAAATGGTATCCATTCGATTCGATCCCACAGGCGCTGCTTTATCCGGGGCTGGGCTTTGGAGTGAACAAGATTCGATTTGGCTTGGTCGGGTTGTATCTGCGGCTGACCAAGAACTGGAAACCGCTCGAAAAAGTGACCGTGGAAGAGTGGATACGCAAATGGGCCGGGAAGGAAGTCTATGAGAAGATGTGGCAGCCCATGCTGATCGGCAAATTTGGGCCCTTCTACAAGGATGTCAACATGGCCTGGTTCTGGGCGCGCATCCATGCCCGGACCACGAACCTGGGTACATTTAAAGGCGGATTCCAGGCTTTTGCAGACCGCTTCGCGGAAATCCTACGGGAGATGGGAGTGGAGATTCGGTTGGGGGCAAGGGTCGAGTCGATTAAACGGGAGCAGGATGGGTTGCGAGTCGGAAGCGAGAAATTCGATAAGGTGCTGGTCACTACATCCCCCGGTCTGATGGCAAAACTTTGTCCTGAATTGCCCGAATCCTACTTGAAGGGGCTGCTGGAATTGAAGTCGATGGGCGCGGTGGTGATGGTACTGGCGCTCAAGCATCCGGTTTCGGAAGAGGGGTATTACTGGTTCAACATGCCAAAGGGCCAGGGGTTTCCGTTTCTAGCGATGGTGGAACACACCAATTACGTTTCACCTGAGAATTTCGGCGGCGACCATATCCTGTATGCCGGGGATTACATGGAAGCCGGGCACGAGTATTTTTCGTTGAGCGAAGACGAATTGCTGGAACGTTTTGTGCCGGCCTTCAAACGCATTAACCCGAAATTTGATAAGAGTTGGATCAAGAAATTCTGGGTGTTCAAGACCGATTACGGCCAGCCCGTGCCGCTGGTGAACCATTCGAAGAATATCCCGGCCATCGAGACACCGGTGGAAGGACTGTACTTCGCTTCAATGAGCCAGGTCTATCCCTGGGATCGGGGGACGAACTTCGCGGTGGAGATCGGGCGAAAAGCGGCGAAGTTGATGGCGACCACCAAGTAGCGTTGAGCTACAAGCTCGACCTACGTTTTCAAATTCAATATGCTAAACAAACATTTTGTCAAACCCTGTTATGACTCTGGTGGATTTGCAGGCATCCCAGCCCGCATCCGCGAAGCCTGCGCGTCAGGCGAATATGATGCGGTAGTGTTGTTTCTTGTAGATGGCTTCGGTTGGCGCTTCTTCGAGAAATTCCAGGAAATGTCTTTTCTTCGCAGATTGACGGCCAGTGGAACGGTCGAGAAACTAATTTCGCAGTTCCCATCCACCACGGCAACGCACGTCACCACCATCCATACCGGGCGGCCGGTGGGGGAAAGCGGTGTGTACGAATGGTTCTATTACGAGCCGCAAGTGGATCGCATCATTGCACCGTTGTTATTTTCGTATGCCGGGGATACCGAGCGAGATACACTCAAGGGGATCATCAAGGCAAACAAGCTATATCCCAGTCAAACGCTGTATCAAGAATTGGGTAAGCTGGGCATAGATTCTCATGTTTTTGGCGTTCGCGATTACACCCCTTCAACGTATACAAACGTGGTTACAAAAGGCGCAAAATTAAACTCATTCAAGACCCTGCCAGAAGCGCTGATCAACCTGGGGCATTTGCTCGAATCCAGCAAGGTGCCGACCTATATCAATTTCTATTTCGAGAACATCGATGGCACCTGCCATAAGTATGGGCCAACTTCCCCGCAAACCGAAGCTGAGATCGAAGCCTATTTGCTCATCATGGATTACTTCTTCACACGGGTTTTTCCAAGCAAAAAGAAAGTTCTCTTCCTGCTGACAGCCGATCACGGCGCGTCCGAAGTTGACCCAGAGACAACCATCTTTCTCAACAAAGATGAACGTTTCAAAGGTGTGGAGCGCTTCTTCAAAACAAACCGCAGCGGCAAGTTGCTTGTTCCAGGGGGCTCGGCGCGGGATATGTTTTTATATGTCAAAGAGGAATTTCTGGATGAAGCACAGGAGTTTTTGTCCAAACAGTTGAAAGGCAAAGCGGAAGTTATTAGAACTTCATGGTTAATGGAGAATGGTTATTTTGGCATGGAGATTTCAAGAAAATTTCGCGAGCGTGTCGGGAACCTGGTCATCCTGCCTCATCGATACGAATCGGTCTGGTGGTATGAGAAGGACAAATTCGAGCAACGTTTCTACGGTCATCATGGCGGGTTGACACCGCAGGAGATGAAAATTCCGCTCATCGCGCTTGAGATATAAAAATTAGAGACGACAGCTTGTCGTCTCTAATTTTTCGCTATTGTGGGCGTTCGTGATGATCAATACGCCAGTCGCAAACTCTAACGCCAGAAGTCGTCTGCCCACCTTCGACCACAAAGGCTTTCAAAGTTCCATCACCATTGACATACGCGCCCTCCAGGTTGAAACCCGGTGCCCAGGCGTAGGCATAATAGGTGCCATTGGGGAGCAGCACGCTGAAGGTCATGTGATTTTCCGGGATAGAAAATTGTGTGATCTGATTTGTGCCTACTTGCTCAAAGTAGAGTGTCATGGCTGGATTAAACTCACTTGGATAGCATATTTCGCCCGCGACCGTACCGTGCGGCAAGTCAGTCACTTTTACTTTGATTTCCACGTAGAAAGCCTGGTTGGCCTTGTCGCCGTATCCGAATAGGGCTCCGGATGGGTTGCGTAGCATCCAATAACCAACGTATTTTCCCTTCTCTGTGGGCGCGGTCAGGGTCACCGAAACATCTACAGTCTGGCCGGGAGAAACGTAACCGGGCAGGCGAACGGCTGTCGTACCGCCCATCTGCGCCCCGCTGGTGTAGACCAGCATGTAATCAGGAGTCCAGGTGCAGGTGCCACGGTTCTGCAAGCGCCAGGTTTTGGTGAAGGTTTCACCGGGAGCAAAGTTGCTTCCATCGGGAACAGTGACATCTTTGACAAATGATACCCAGTCACAATAGGTAATCGCCGTAGCGGTTGGGAGCGGTGTATTCGTAGCCGGAACCGGCGTGCTGGTTGGGATGGCGGTCGGCGGTAAGGGTGTCTGCGTGGGCACATTTTGCGTTTGGGCGGCAACTGTCTGCGTGACCATAGCCTGGATGGTTGCAAAGGTATCCGGTGTAGGAGCTTGATCTGAGCCCAGAAGCGGCATAGCTAACATTGTAATGGGCAGGCACGCAACAAAAGCCAGAAGGATTGAAGCCACAACGACAAGAGTTATTTGAGTTGAAGATTTCATCATGCACCTCCAATGCATAAACATTAATCGAATTAGAGACGCATGTTCAATCAAAAAGGTTCCACAAAAAAAGCGGCCAAGTTGGCCGCTTTGCGCTTTCTAAAATTGAAATGATACTATCTCTTTCCAAACCACATACGGGCGAACAAATTATCCTTTTTGAAAAACTGGTGAAAGGCCCATGCGCCTACATGCCCGGCGATCAGTACCAGTAAAACGATAGCCGTGTATCCATGCCCATAGCGGGCTGGGAAGGCGAAGAAATCTTCCGGCAGGCTGGCACCCGGCTGGTTCAACCCGGCCTGGGCAGCGGTTCCCATCCCAGCAACTGCCATCGCGATGACGCCAATGTATAACAAGGCATGCACAAGGCCAGCCGAAGCGTATGATCAGGCGGGCGATCATCAAGAACAGGATTGTTTGTCCAATCCGCATATGGATTCCCAGGGGCACCCACTTGGCAGGCTCGTTAGGCAGGCCTTTCAAAAAGAATCCGGCAGCTAACGCTGCAAAAACAAGTAAGGCGATCAACCAGTGGAGAGTCACCAACAGGGGATGATAGCGTTTGGGTGTTGAATCAGACATCAGAACTCCTTTGGCAAAACGAAAGAGATAAATTGATATTTGGGTTTTAGAAAAGATGGCTGGCCATTTTCTTACCAAGCATTATCATTAGAGCTTACGCCGTTTGAAAAAGATACCGAAAATAGGGGGCGGGCAAACACCGCCCCCTATTTTCGGACTTCTATTATTCAGTTACGTAATCCCTCACTATTTTATGAATGGTGGTGTAAAATAAGACCATAACCAAAAACGTCGCGACTGCGGCGTTCACCAAAACCGAAGAGGAGACTTTCCCCATGTACCATACCATTATCATAGTCGGAAACGTTGGCCGCGATGCGGAGATGCGCTATACCCCATCAGGCGCAGCAGTTGCCTCGTTCTCTGTAGCGACCAACCGGCAGTACACTGCTTCCAGTGGCGAGAAGGTTAAGGAGACCGTTTGGTTCCGTGTCTCAGCCTGGGGCAAACAAGCAGAAATTTGTAACCAATACGTTAAAAAAGGCATGAAGGTGCTGGTTGAAGGACGTCTCACAGCTGACCAGGCTACCGGCGGTCCGCGCATCTGGACGGGGAATGATGGCTCATCACGCGCTTCCTTCGAAGTCACTGCTGGCACTGTACGCTTCCTGTCATCGCGCGGCGAGTATGAGCCAAGTGTTGGCGGCGAGCAAATGGATGCTGGAGATATGCTTCCCCCCGAAGACGATATTCCATTTTAGCTTGAGATGTGCTCAAGTCATACATGAATTGCCTGTGCGACTTGCTTGAAGGAAAAAAACATGGTCACTCCCCAAAAAACGCCTCCCGGCCCTAAGCTGCAAAACTCGGAAGGGTTGAAGATAACTTACAGCAACCTGGCACGCATCGCTCATTCTCCTGCTGACATCGTTATAGACTTCGCTCATATGCTGCCTGGCGAAAAGACCGCCACCGTCAACGCGCGGGTGCTGATGACACCTTTAAGCGCCAAGCTGCTCCTGCGTGCCCTGGCAGACAACATCTCACGCTACGAGGCTGCATTTGGCGAGATTCAAGTGCCGGTCTCTTCGCTGGCCGAGAATCTCTTCCGTCCGCACCAGCCGCCGGAGCCACCGAAAGAAGATAAAGAGTAAGATGCATAAACTGGAAAACATTGTCGATCAAATTCGCCAGGATTTTGATACCATCACTGCCGAGCGCGATAAAGCGTTGGCGCGGGCTCGACAGTTAACGCGGGCTTGTTCTTTAGCCATTCGCGCTGTTCACCGCGATGATACGGACGAAATGACCGAGCACCTGGCAGAAGCGCATAAACTGGCCGGGGCATTGACCATTGATTTAGAAGCACATCCTGAATTATTCCACGCCGGGTACACACAGGATGCGCTCAAAGAATACGTGGAAGCCAACATCACCTGCGCCCTGATCCAGAACCAACCGCTTCAGACTCCCGAGGAGCTGGGTGTCGTTAATGCGACCTATCTCAAAGGCCTGGCAGAAGTGGTTGGCGAGTTGCGCCGCCGTATCCTGGACATTTTGCGACATGGCTATTCCGAAGAAGCAGAACGCCTGCTGGGCCATATGGACGAAATCTATGCTGTACTGGTCACGATCGACTACCCGGATGCCATTACCTACGGTCTGCGCCGCCAAACAGACATTGCCCGTAGCATCATCGAAAAAACGCGCGGCGACATCACCTTCAGCCTGAGAGGCGAACACCTGGAACAGGCCATAGAGCGGCTGAGCGACCAGTTAAACGGCGAGCAAGCCGAGAGTTCGGAGTGAAGCGAATAAAGAAGGAGATCATCATTTAATCTTATGGCAAAGGCTGGGCGTCGCTATCCTCTGGTCATTTACACTCATATGCTCAACCGGTGGTGGCCTGCCACATTCACACTCTCACTGGCACTGTTTGCTGTAGCCTGGGGTGTTTCCCGCACACCGGAGGGGCAGATCCAACCTTTTTTGGTAGATACAATCGCGGGCCTGGGCGGTCTCGCATTTGTATTCACCCTCTTCCTATTTATCATCCGAAAATCTGCTTATGTACAACCATTCGACACTTATTTGCGTCTGGTCACCCCGTTTCTACGAATCAACATTTCTTATCGGCGCTTCCGCGGCTCAACAACAACTGAGTTGCGCTCATTATTTCCACCAAAAAGCATGTCAAACTGGCGGAGGGAGATTATCGCTCCTCTTTCCGGCATGACAGCCATTGTAATCAACCTGAATGGATATCCCGTACCGCCCGTTATGCTTCGTTTGTTCCTCTCGTCGTTCTTCTTCAAAGACAAGACACCTCACCTTGTTCTTCTGGTGAAAGATTGGCTGCGTTTTAGCACCGAACTGGAAAGCATGCGCTCAGGTAGGGGGCAGGAAGCTAAAGCGCGCTCACGGGATAATTCCATACTATCGCGACTACCACGCGAATGAACGTCTATTTTGCCTGCTCCATCACGGGGGGACGCACTTACGAATCCGTCTATCAGGAAATCACCCGCTATTTATTGGCAGACGGGCATGAAGTGCCAACCGCGCATTTGGCCGATTCAAATGTCATGACAGTGGAAAAGGTAATTAATCCGCGCGAAGTATATGATCGTGATGTCGCCTGGATTCGCGCCTGTGATGCACTGATCGCAGAAGTTAGTGTGCCTTCACATGGCGTCGGGTATGAAATCGGGTTCGCGCTGGAACAGGGCAAACCCGTACTGTGTCTTGCCCAGGAAGGTGTGGCTGTTTCAAAGATGATTACCGGAAATTCTCATCCTGCTTTACAGGTACAGTTCTACCAGGATGTTAGCGGGGGGATTGTGGTCATCCGTGAATTCTTAAATAACATCATATTGTGAATAATCTCACATTCAACAAGTGACATTTGACGATATGCACAATAAGGCTTGTGCACTATCATTACATTGGAGACGACGGAACAAGACACCTCCAAGATGCTCCTCACTGTCTCCTCCTTTGGCGAAAGCCTCCGCCGGCTCTCCACCGGCGGAGGCGTATTTAACGAACAATACCGGGAGTTTAGAACATCCCGGCATAATAAATTCAATATTTTTGTGCTAGTGCCGCAACCACATAAAATTGTAGGGATAACTCTAAATTTTTCCTTCGTTACGCGAAAAATGACCCGACATTCTTAAATTGTTGCAGTATTAGTTGGTTTCCTGTTCACTCGCGGGGAATACCACAAAGAATGTTGACCCCTTGCCCTCTACAGATTCAACCCAGATACGCCCCTGATGCGAATCAACAATAGATTGAACGATTGCCAATCCCAGGCCAGTACCGACAATTTTATCCGGCACATTGCTGGCTCGATAAAACTTCTCAAAAATGCGCCCTTGCTCAGATTGTGGAATGCCAGGGCCTTCATCTGCAACACTTAAAATAATCCAGCTATCTTCATCCAGTAAAGATATACGTATGGTTGAACCCGACGGCGAGTACTTTGCAGCATTGGTCAGCAGGTTGTCCAGTAGTTGCCGCAAACGAATGGGGTTTGCCCGAATTGAGGGTAAATCATCTCCAACCTCTAATTGGATACTCTGGTTGTTCAATCTAAATTGCCCTTCCATAGTATCTAGCGCGAGTTTTAATGTATCTTCAAGATGCACTGTTTCGCGGAGAGTGTCAAAGCCCGCTTCTAAGCGACTCAGGTCAAGCAATTCATCAACCAGTGTAGTGATATTTTTTACACTAGAACGAATACGATCAATGAATTCAATCTGTTGCTCATTAAGCGCCCCCGCTCGCCCAACTAATTCGGTATAGCCCAACACTGATGTCAATGGAGAACGCAAATCGTGCGAAACTGTATGTACAAAATCGCTTTTCATGTGATCTAATTGTTTTAAATGGCTGATATCTTGCATCGTAACAAGCCAACCAATACCTTTTAGTGGAGTGTAATGTGCGTTGTAAACACGCCCATCCTCAAAATTTACTTCATGGTATTTCAAAGGAACCGCCTGGGCTTGCTTGAACAAGATATTAACATCTGGATGGTCAATAACTTCAGAAACTGGTTTCCCCCGATATCCTTTGGCAGGCAGATCGAACGCAATTTGCATCGCCCGGTTCATCAATTGGATGCATCCATTATCATCCAGAATAACAACACCATCACCAATATTTGCGAAGATATATTCGTATCTCTGCAATTCCGTTTCACTCAGGTTCGCACGGCGTTCCAGAGAAGCAGTGGTGAGTTTTACTTCCCTTCGCAACCAATCTCCCAGATGTCGTGCTCTTTGTAGACTGCGCTCAACCGACCCAGTAATATCTTCATTTCGCAAAGGAGGGTACAGACATCCGCTTAAACCTGCTCGTATAACTTCTTTATAAAGAGAGGTCGATTCTTTCTCTGCATAAATCAAGATAGGCATGGTCGGAAAGCGCTCAAGGAGTTCACGCCCCACTTTTACCCCCGGCAACTTATCAAAACGTTCTCCGAGCAAAACCAGCGCAGGAATCGTCTCCAGCACAATTCTATCTATGGCAATTCTGTTAGAAGCAACTGCCGTCTCATACGACATAGCCTTCAAAGCGCGTTGCATCAACTGCAATATAGTGTCATCATCAAGTGCTAACAGAATCAAATCACGTTTGGGCATAGAGATTATGATCGCCTTCTTTGCAATGGCAACACTTGCGGGATTGTTTTTTCCGTGGCGCGAGCCAGACTATGCAATGCCGCTTGCGCTGTTTGTAAGAGCTCTTGCTGTTGTTTTATCAACGGACCGGTTTTCTGGCTCAACAACAGTTCAATAGCATGATTGGCTGTTAGAAGTTCATCACGTACCGTTACGCGGAAAGATTCAAGCAAAGCATTCTGTTGTATTTCACCAGATTTGGCGGATTCAGCTGCTTGCTCCAAAGCCTGGAATAAGCGCGCATTGACAAGTGAAATCGAAGCATAATCAGCCACGGCTTCAAGCAGCGTCTGCTCGGCACGATCAAAGGGACGCTCCTTCTTGCGGACTACGAGTAACAGGCCGATCACCTCGCTGCGCACCTTGATGGGCACCACAGCCGCGGATTTACCCAATGCCGATACTTTAAATCTTTCCAGTGGCCTGCCATGGATCAATAATGTTTCGCCAGAGAATGCAACCAGTGAGCTTATCCCATCTTCCAGCGACTGGTTGAGTTTTTTAGCCCAACTCTTTGGCAAATTGCAATGCGCTGTCAACAAAAAAGCTTTGCTGGCTTCATCCCGTAGCATCAACCAACCCAGGTCTGCTTCGACCGCTCGCATCGCCTCCTCCACAATCTTCGTGAATAGGCGATGCTGATCTGTAATGGATACAACAGCTTTGCTAATGGCTATGATTGCTGTCAGTTCACTGACATTGCGTTGCAATTCTCTATTGACTTCCTTTAACTGCCTGTCCAAACGGACACGAGCGCGCCCTTCATGCGTCATCCGCAGGACACGCTCTACAACCGAAACCACTTCTGCATCCTGTGCAGGCCAGTGCAGATAGTCTGACGCACCCATACGGAAGGCCTGAAGGATATCTTCTTCCTGTCCTTTTTCTGCAATGACGACCAACGGCACATTCACCCCTTGTGAGGCCAACGCCACCAGCAGGTCTTTCGCATTCAGGCTGGGTATATTCAAATTTGCAATCATCAGGTCTGGGGGAGTCTGAACCGCCTGCCGCAATGCGGTAGAACCGTCTTTGACCACCGTCACTTGATATCCCAACGGTTGCAAAGCCTGACGAGAAATAAAATCGCTGATGTCAGGCTCACTTTCAACAACAAATATATGTTCCCCGGAACTCTTCATAATTGCAATACAAAGCTAAATGAAACGCTATTTGATTGTAACACTTTTACTATAAAACGGATGTAATTTGACGATGATATACTTGCAAAATCTCATCAAGAGGCACATGCATGAACGACTTTCTCTGGTGGCGCGACGGCATCATTTACCAAATCTATCCGCGCTCGTTTGCAGACAGCAATGGCAGCGGGCTGGGCGACCTGCCCGGTATCACGAGCAAACTGGACTACCTGGCAGACCTGGGTGTGGATGCGCTCTGGCTCTCGCCGATCTATCCCAGCCCGGACAAAGACTTCAGCTACGATGTGAGTGACTACGTGGACATCGACCCGCGCTTCGGTTCGCTCGCGGACTTCGACTTGCTTCTGTCCGAGGCGCATCAACGAGGCATCCGCATCATCCTCGACCTGGTGCTCAACCACACTTCCGATCAGCACGCGTGGTTCCTTGAGTCACGCTCCAATCGCGACAACCCTAAAGCCAATTGGTATATCTGGCAGCCCCCCTCCGGCTCCCCCCATTTTCTCCGAAAATGGGGGGAGCCGGAGGGGAGTCCCCAACAACTGGCAGTCCATCTTCGGCGGTCGCGCCTGGGAATACGCTCCCGAACGTGACCAATACTACTACCACATGTTCGTGCCCGAACAGCCAGATGTGAACTGGCGCAACCCGGAAGTCCGCCGGGCCATGCTGGATGTAGTTCGCTTCTGGCTCGACCGAGGTGCAGATGGTTTCCGCCTGGATGTGTTCAACATGTATTTCAAAGATACTCAGTTTCGCGAGAACCCGCGTAAATTCGGCCTCCGCGCCTTTGACCGCCAACACCACATCTACGATTGTGATCAACCGGAAATGATTCCCTTACTGCAAGAACTGCGCGGGGTATTGGATTCCTACCCAGATCGTTACGCCATCGGTGAAACTTTTATCTCAAGCCGTGAGAAAATCGTAAAATATTCTGGTGAGGGCAAATTACATGCAGCCTTCAACTTCGAGTTTACCCACAGCAAATTCGACCCGGCACAATACGTAAAATATATTTTGGACTGGGAAACACTGTATGCCGAACACGGCATCTGGCCTAATTACGTACTTGGTAATCATGACGTAAAACGAACAGCTACACGCCATGTCAGGGGTGAAGATGATACCCGGCTGAAAGTGCTGATGTCCATGTTGCTGACCCTGCGTGGCACGCCTTACCTGTACTACGGTGAAGAGATCGGCATGCGTGATATCTCCCTCAAGCGCAGCGAGATACTCGACCCACCCGGGAAAAAATTTTGCCCCCTCTACAAGGGGCGTGACGGCTGCCGCTCACCCATGCAGTGGGATGACTCAACTAACGCCGGGTTCTCTTCCACAAAACCCTGGCTGCCGGTGCATCCCAACCATCAGGCGCGCAACGTTGAAGCGCAACAGGCGGACCCGGAGTCAATGCTCAACTTTACGCGGAGCCTGATTCAACTGCGGCGTGAGCACACCGCCCTGGTGCGTGGCAACTTCACTTTACTGACCGAGAAACCCAAAGATGCACTGGCATACACCCGCGAGACGCCGGAACAATCCATTCTGGTAGCGTTGAATTTCAAGAACCGCATGGCGAGCGTGGAAAATATCCCCGCCGGAAATTGGAATATACTTTTCTCTACGCATCAAAAAGTTCAGTCAACAGTGTCACTGTCAACTGAAACCACCCAATTGGCCCCCTATGAAGTTTTGATTTTGGAGTCTACCTAAAACCCCTTTATGAGCATCAACTTTCGCAAATTCAACCTGGCTGTTGTCATCCCGGCTTATCACGTCGAGGATACGATAGAAGTTGTCATCAAAGAATTGCCCTCTTATCTGCGCCACATCATCGTGGTGGACGACGCCTCGCCGGACAACACGTCAGCGTTGGTGAATGCGCTCGCAAGCCGTGACAGGCGTATCGTTCTGATTCGACACGCGCAGAACCAGGGCGTGGGCGGCGCGATGCTGACCGGGTTCAAAAAAGCGCTTGAACTCGGCGCCCAGGTCATCGTCAAAATAGATGGCGATCACCAGATGGACCCGGCATATATCCCGGCGCTAATCACACCTCTGCTGGAGGGCCAGGCCGATTACGCCAAGGGCAACCGCTTCCGCGATTTTGAGTCGCTGCGGCACATGCCGCTGATCCGGCGCATCGGCAACCTGGGGCTGAGTTTCCTGACCAAGGCCGCCACCGGTTACTGGAACTGTTTCGATCCGACCAACGGTTTCTTCGCTATCCGTGCCGAGATGCTGGAAGAGTTGTCGTTCGAACGCATTGACCACCGCTATTTCTTTGAAACGTCCATGCTCGCCAACCTGTACTTGCTGGACGCTTACATCCAGGATGTGCCCATGCCTGCCCGCTATCGCGGCGAGCGATCCAGCCTGTCGGTCTGGCGCGTGCTGGTCGAATTCCCTGTAAAACTCTTTGCTACCCTGCTGCGACGTATCACCCTGCGTTATTTCTTGTTCGATTTCTCAATGGTCTCCGTTTACCTGCTGACCGGTATCCCGCTGATTCTGTTCGCACTGATCTTCGGCAGCATCAAGTGGATACAGTATGCCAGGCTGGGCGT
>WOR8_10003526_pt1 | contig 15257 bp, 16 predicted proteins | sample DeeMarSeWOR38_10_FD_19890 | JGI IMG/M metagenome (IMG submission 19890) | reverse complement strand
CCAGAAACGGTGTGTGCTCCACCCGCTCTTCCATAAATCGAGCGGCCTTGCCCGGAAACGCATTGTGGTATTCCTCGGGCCAGATCCATTTGATCTCATGGCGCTTATTTTCGAGCTGCGGCACGTTATGGATTTTATGGCAGACCTCAATCAGAGGTTCGACATCAGCCTCGGATTCGAATTTTCTGGTATCGATGACCATGGCCCATTGCTGCGCCGCAAGTGCGTCTGCCCTTTTTTTAATTTGTGCTTTGGGTTCTTCGCCGGCAGATTCTTCCTTGGCAAAAGCGTTCATCGCCGGCTTGGTGCTCAAAGCCAGCGCAGAGACTCCAAGTAATTGTAAAATACGCCTTCTGCTGCTATCCATCACGATTTCTCCTTCGGATTATCAATATGGCAATCCCAACAATACGGCCTGACGGAGGCATAGTTGTGGCACCTGTCACAGAATTCCGCCTTGTTGGAGTGACAATCCAGGCACGTATTGGAAAGACTCATGTTGTATTCTTTCCCATCGGGACTCACATAAATTCGTTCAGCCGACCGCACAACCGCCTCTCGCCACAGATCAAGCAGCTGCATGTGTTCGGCTTTCATGAATTCAGTGGATCGAACACAAACTTTTGCTGCCTTGGCCTTTTCCGTCAGCTGGGGATCAGGCAACGGGGCGGCTTTTCCCCTGTTGAACCAGAAAGGAAATGTCACGATAACAATAAAAATGATTAAACCCGTAACGATCAGTTTTTTGTCACTCATCAGTTTCTTCCTCCGAATCGACCTCTCTTCCCGGAAGATCCTCACCGCGCAAATCGGTGGGCCTGTCGTTTTGCCCTTCCAGGTTTAGGGCATTGGCCACCAGCTCGTGAACACCGGTCACATCGACTTCAGGAACCCAGTATTCCATGAGCGCAGGAAGTGCGGCCCGGTCAATGGCACAAACACAGGACAACATGTTCACGCCGTATTTTTCGTGAACATATTTGACCGCATTGGCTCTGGGCAGACCGCCGGTTAATCTTAGCTCCATGTTCTGGCCGGCGTTCAGACCCGTCCCGCTGCCGCAGCAGAAAGTATTTTCGCGAATGGTGTTGGCCGGCATCTCATAAAAATGGTTACATACATTTTGAATGACGTATCGGGGTTCATCGAACAAGCCCATACCCCGTGAAGGATTGCAGGAGTCATGATAGGTTACTTTGAGATGATCATTGCGGCTGGGATCCAGATCGAGTTTGCCGTGTTTGATCAGATCGGCGGTGAACTCGGTGATGTGCACCATTTTGGTGGATTTGGCGTTCTCGAATTTGGTCCCGGTAATCGGGGAAACCGGCTCTTCCAGAAAGTCCGTCGGACCGTTCATGGTGTCCATGTACTGATTGATGACCCGCCACATGTGGCCGCATTCCCCGCCAAGAATCCATTTGACGCCCAATCTTTTTGCCTCGGCGTACATCTTTGAGTTCAACCTTTTCATCGTCTCATGGGAGGTAAAAAAACCGAAATTGCCACCTTCCGAAGCATAGGTGCTCCAGGTAATGTCAAAACCGTATTTCTCCTGTAAAAAATGGAACAGCATCATATATCCCATGGCGGTGTAAGTGCCGGGATCGGCAAAAACATCACCGGAGGGGGTAATAAACAGGATGTCTGCGCCCTTTTTATTGAACTGAGGCTCGACCCGGACACCGGTTATCTCCTCGATATCGTCGACGAAGAAATCCAGCATGTCTTTAAATGCATGGGGCTGGATACCCAGGTGATTTCCGGTGCGATAGCAGTTGGCCACCGGGGTGGCAATCCAGTCGATGTTGAGGCCGATCAAGTTCAATAGTTCCCGGCCCATGATGGTAATCTCCGCTGTATCGATGCCGTAAGGACAAAACACCGAACAGCGCCGGCACTCCGAGCATTGAAAAAGATAATACCACCACTCTTTCAGCACATCGAGGCTCATGGGCCTGGCACCGTTGATTTTTCCAAGAATCTTGCCGGCCCGGGTAAAATCATTGCGGTATACCGAACGCAAGAGCTCGGCCCGCAGCACCGGCATGTTCTTTGGATCGCCGGTTCCGATAAAGTAATGGCATTTATCGGCGCAGGCGCCGCATCTGACGCAAATGTCCATAAAAATCTTAAACGATCGAAACCGCTCGAGGCGCTCTTTAAAACCTTCGTGGATGATTTGCTGCCAGTTTTCAGGCAGGTGCCAGTCGTCCTCCAAGGGATTCCACGGCCGAGCGTTGGGAAGACCGACATACTCGACGCTCTTGGGATTCGATGCATAACAATACATTCCCTTGCGAATGTTAATCGGCGTTTCCATCCAGTCGGTCTTCGGCGGACGATGTTCAATCTGGATGAGTTCTTCGGGTTTCGGAAATTCTTCTGCCATTGCTTACTCCTTCTTTTCCTCTTCCACAGGCTTGCTTTCTTCTGCAGGCGGTTCTTCCTCTGCTGGTTTTTCCGCCGGCATTTTATCGACCGGTAGCCCAGCTTCGATCATTTTACCTCTGAATTCATCTTCATACTCTTCATAGGTGTGCACCGGGACCGGATAGTTCCACGGATTGATGTGCCGCCTGGCCCGCGTATCCGTTGTCAGGTTTCGGGTCGGGCTCAGGAAAATTCCTCCCAAATGCATCAGTTTGCTGAACGGGAAATAGGCCAAAAGAATGCTTACAAAAAAGAGATGAATATAGAACACCGCCCCGACGCCCTCGGGAATGGCCGGACGAAAGGTTACCAGCCCCATGGTAAGCTCTTTTGCAGCCGCCACATCAATTTTGGCGATGTAGCGCATGTAAATGCCCGTGAAGGCAATACCGAATATCAGAAACAGCGGAAAATAGTCTGACGCCAGTGAAATATATCTTACCTGAGGAATAAAGAGCCTTCTTGCAAACAGGTAGGTGACGGCAATCAGCAAAACGAGGCCGGAGAGAAAAACCCCCGGCAATCCAAACTGAATGAAAGGATAGAGGATCTCTATCCGGAAAAAACTATCAACATTTTCAATTAGTTGAACCAAAAAGGGTACCGGTTCGAGAAAAAAGCGCAGGTGTCTGATTAAGACGGTTAGAAATGCATAATGGAAGGCCAGGGCCCCGACCCACAGAAAGATTTCGAGCTGAAAGGATATTTTAGATCCTTCCTTTAACCGCATTCGCGTGTTGCGAAACAGGGATCTGAAGGTCAATATTTCCAGCGCCATCCGCACGACCACTTGCCACCTGGTAACCGGAGAGTCAAATTTGGCATGTTCAAACCAGGGAAGTGATTTGTGCTGACCACCGGTCGTAGGAATACGGAAGGGCACCGCCGACTGTGACCAATTCATCACCCGGTAAGCAAATCCTGCAATGAAAAGGATAATCGCGATATATGGAATGATGATTCCAAAAACTACCTGCAATCCGATCGCCGTGCCCGCCCAGGCAATCAAAAACAAAACGATTACCGCCACGAGTGAAAACATGTACCTTGAATTCATTGAACAGCACCTCACGCTAAGACCCACCATCCGCAAGAAACCAACTGCGTCCGGGCCTTGATCGATGTATCGGTTAAGGGTTTCGCCTCATCTGGAACGGCGGAATTCTGGAATATTGGAATGATGGGTTTTGGGAAAACGCCGTGTCGTTTTCCCCTATCGGTAAAATTCATCCCGGCGATAATGCCGGGCATTCAATCAATATTCCAGCCACTATAATCAAAGACTTGTAAACAAATCCTATATCATTTATCCGGTCAATAAATTCCGCTATAGCGAATCCATCGTCTTTTTGATCTTCGGCGGGCTCTCGGCCGTATCAGAAATCAAGCCGGCTCTGGCAAAAGCACTGAAAATACGGTTCCGGGTTTCATTCGCCCCGATTTGCAAAATCTTTTCCCTGCATTCCATGTAAAGATCAAAAGCAATCAAGCCCATTTGGTCGATATCAAAGTCTATCTGTTTCAACGCTTCGCCAATTGTATCGTCTTGCAGCTCTTTATCCAGAATGTCTCTGAGTAAACTTTTCAGGGAAAAAATAAAGCCGATGGCCTGAGAGGGCGTAAAAGCCTGAGCAGCTCGGATTCTGATGATAGGGTCTAAATACGCGTTAATGGTCGTGCGGTCCAAACCTGTGAGGAGTTGATCCAGTAAACCTTCCAGGCCTTTTAATGTATTGCTTCCGACAGGGTTGGCAAAATGGTCTTTGCGGGTCTTTAAGAATTTTGCGGTGTCGGGGGCATAGACTTGGACAGCTAAATCGAACCATTTTTTTAGGATGGCGGCTTTATTGCGTTCAATTAGATTTTCCAGACCCTTGGCCACAAACACTCCCCAATCCTTCAGACTGTTGCCTTTGATCGTTCACCGCTTCAATTAGAGTATCGATAATTAAAAGGTTTGCTTATAATCAACTTGCAATTTCATGTCAAGGATAATCGGCTATTCGGTCGGTTCAGGGATGAATTTTCAATGGCACGCCCAACCATCAAAAAAGATGGTGGAAACCAAGGAAAACTTTTGCCGGCGGCAATGGGCTTTTTGTCAAAACGGCCGGGAAGGGACTCACATTTGCGCCTGCCGTTTTTTAACCTGAGGGCGATTCACCAGCGAATCGCCCGTATTGTTTTTTGTAGGGATGCAGCGAAAGTATCAGGAGAGAACTTTTTTTCCCGATTCAACAGAGTCTGAAATGGGGATTAGGGATTCGAATCCGCTAACTTCAAAGATTTCCTTCACAAACTCATTCAGGGAGCAAAGAACAATTTTCCCTTCACGGCGTTTGAGCTCTTTGGCGGCACTGAGCAAAACACGCAGGCCTGCGCTGCTGAGATATTCAAGCTGCTCAAGGTCAAAAAGCAACCGGTTGCTATCGCCCTTCAAAATACTGTTTACAGTTTTTTCCGCTTCTGGAGCAGTATCCGCGTCCATTCGGCCTTTAATCGAAATTGTTACGATTCCGCTTTCCTCTTTCTGATTAATTTCCATTTTTCGATCCTCAAGATGTAGGTATAAATAAATTGAACAGATCCTGCGCTTTTGCAAGAAAAATTGAATAAAATTTTACTTTAACCAATTTTAAAGTTTAAATCAATACCAGTTCCGATCAATTTATTGACTGTATTGCAAATTTATATAGAATATGGTGAAGAAATATAAGCAGAAGCTTTATAATTTCCTTACAAAATTGGAGGCCGATATGTATTTTGAAAAGCCCGGAAAAGATCAAACAGCCCAAACGCTGGAACTTGCATTCCAAAGAGGAAAGGAGCTGGGTTTAAATGAGGTGGTGGTTGCGTCCACGAAAGGCGATACCGCTTATCGCACACTGGAACGGTTTGCTGGGTTTCATATTACCGTGGTTACATACCATGGCGGTTCTAAGGAGCCATTTACAAATGCAATGCCGCAGGATGTTCGCGGCGATCTTGAAAGCAAGGTCAACCGGGTGGTCGCAGCCAGTCATGCGCTTTCTGGAATAGAACGCTCGATCGCTCAAAAACATTCCGGAATATATCCGGCGCTTCTCATTGCCGAAGCGCTGAGGTTATTCGGACAGGGCACCAAAGTCGCGGTGGAAATTGCGGTAATGGCCGCCGATGCCGGAGCCCTCACCGGAAACGATATTGTCTCCATTGGAGGAACCGGCAAGGGAGCAGACACGGCCCTGATCGTAAAACCGGCACATCAGAATAACTTCTTTGATCTGAGGATACGCGAAGTTATCTGTAAGCCAAGGTTATTCTAGATCAGGTGTCTCAGCTCTAGCGCGCAAATAAATCCCAGACCGCGAATTGCAGTCTCCTGAAACCTGAACCCCTTGAACCTTGACCCCTGTTCTCTTGAGAAGTTACAGAAAAATTGTAAAATCAAATAAAAATTAAATCCGACCTGATATCTAAATGTTTTTCATCATCGCCGGCATATCGCCCAAAATAAGAGTACTGGATCAAGATCCCGTAAAATGCCCGGTATGCAATTTGAATCAGGCCGTCTGCAAAAGAATCGATCACTACCTCAGCCTGTTTTTCATTCCGATCCTGAGAGTAAAAAAGGGAGAACCTTTTATCATGTGTGAGCGCTGTGAAAAAGCAATCGGTGATTTTGGCCCGGATTTAGACAGGCAGAAAAAAGACAACGCACATGCATGCCGGTTCTGCCAGAAGCCCTTAGATGAGAATTTCGCTTACTGCCCGCACTGTGGACGGAAAATATAATTTGGAAGCAGGATCATCACCCCCTTGAACGAAAAGATCTCAACAACCAGGATACCGTCGCTGGAGCGCCATATTGTGCTGGTATCCCCAGAAATCCACTGGAATACGGGAAATATCGGCCGCACCTGCCTGGCTGCAGGCGCGTTTCTGCATCTGATCGAGCCCTTGGGATTCTCATTGGAAACACGCGAAGTCAGAAGAGCCGGACTCGATTATTGGGAAAATGTGAGGCTGAACGTGTGGCCCGATTTTGATCGGTTCCGCTCGGCGATGAATCCTGAAGACAAAGAGGTCGCTTTATTTTCAAAAACCGGCGCCAGGCCGTTCTGGACCATGCCCTGCCCCCCTCGCCTTTTTCTGATATTCGGATCTGAAACCCGGGGGCTGCCGGAACATATTTTCCAAATTTATCCTCAGGCCAGTTATTATATTCCCATCTGCGCAGATACAAGATCATTGAATTTATCTACAGCGGCCGGTATCGCTCTTTATGAGAGCCTGCGTTTTTCAGAACCCTTTCACGCCTGGACAAGAGGCTCAAACGGAAAGAAACAATAGGGCGGCCCGATTTGGCGAATATTCAAATAAGAAGCAATTCATTACTAAATTCTATTTGACATAAAAAATAATGTTCCTATTTTATAATAAATTTATATTTTCATGCAGTGATTATCTGCTCATAGGGAGGAAACATGCGGTTGGACAAATTCACCATTAAATCTCAAGAGCTTATCCAGAGCGCGCAGGCATTGGCCTCACAGCACAGCAACCAACAGATCGAACCGGAACACCTGCTGCTGGCGATGCTTGGTGATTCAGAAGGGATTGCACGTTCGATTCTGCGCAGGTTGGGTGTCTCGGCGGACGAGATCATTCACCGCGTGGCCCAGGCCGTTGAGAAAATACCCAAAATCAGCGGTGGCAGCGGTATTGCCGAAGCCTATATTTCACCCCGCACGAAAACCGTCCTGGAGGCTGCTTTCACCGAAGCCACCAAAATGAAAGACGAGTATGTCAGCATCGAACACATTTTTTTGACCATCATTGACGAAAAAAAAGGCGAAGCGGCCAAAATTCTTGCCCGACTGGGTGTTACCCGGGAATCTATTTTAAAGGTGTTATTGGAAATTCGCGGCAACCAGCGCATAACAGATCCTAATCCCGAAGAAAAGTACCAGGCCCTGGAAAAATTTAGCCGCGATCTAACCGAGTTAGCTCATTTGGGCAAACTGGATCCGGTCATTGGCCGAGATGATGAAATACGACGGATTGTTCAGGTGCTTTCCAGGCGCACCAAGAACAATCCGGTGCTCATCGGCGAGCCGGGTGTCGGCAAAACCGCTATTGTTGAAGGTCTGGCACAGCGCATCGTCGAAGGCGATGTATCGGAGACTTTGAAAAACAGACGTCTGCTCGCCCTGGACATGGGCGCGCTGGTTGCGGGAGCTAAATACAGGGGAGAGTTTGAAGATCGCTTGAAGGCGGTTTTAAAAGAAGTCGAAGCGGCTGAAGGTGAAATCGTGCTCTTTATCGACGAGTTGCACACCGTGGTGGGAGCCGGTGCGGCCGAGGGCGCCGTTGACGCCTCCAATATGTTAAAGCCGGCCCTGGCAAGGGGCACCTTGCGGTGCGTCGGCGCAACGACCCTCAACGAATACCGTAAATATATTGAAAAGGATCCGGCCCTTGAAAGGCGGTTCCAGCCGGTGGTCGTCCGGGAGCCCACCGTGGAAGATACCATTTCAATTCTGCGGGGATTGAAGGAAAAATACGAAGTTCACCACGGCGTTAGGATCAAGGACTCGGCCATAGTCGCGGCCGCCACCCTCTCCAATCGTTATATCTCCGATCGCTTTTTACCGGACAAGGCCATTGATTTAATCGATGAATGTGCCTCCAAGCTTCGAATTGAAATCGACAGCATGCCGGTGGAAATCGATGAAATACAACGCAAAATCATGCAGGCCGAAATCGAACGACAGGCCCTGATAAAAGAAAAAGATTCGGCCGCCAAAGAGCGACTCAAAAAACTTGAATCCGATCTTGCCGAGATGACCGCCGAGGTGGAAACGATGAAGGCGCATTGGCAAAAAGAAAAGGATCTTATCCAGGTCATTCGCACGATAAAAGAGGAACAGGAACAGCTTGGGGTTGAAGCCCAGCTGGCTGAACGCGAAGGCAATCTGGCCAAAGTCGCAGAAATCCGCTACGGGAAATCAGCCGAGCTTCAAAAGCGACTGGAAGAGGCCAATCAGAAGCTTTCAGCACTTCAGGAAAACAGTAAAATGCTGAAGGAAGAAGTCGATGACGAGGATATTGCCGAGGTCGTCTCCCGCTGGGTGGGCATTCCGGTCAGAAAAATGCTCGAAGGCGAACGCGAAAAATTGATTCAGATGGAAGATCGCCTACATAAGCGGGTCATCGGGCAGGATGAGGCCATTGACGCCGTTTCGAACGCCGTGCGCCGAGCCCGTTCCGGCCTGCAGGATCCTAACCGGCCGATAGGTTCTTTTATTTTCATGGGTCCTACCGGTGTTGGAAAAACCGAACTGGCCAAGGCGCTGGCGGAATTTATTTTCGACAGCGATCAGGCCATGGTTAGAGTCGACATGTCCGAATATATGGAAAAGCATTCGGTCGCGCGGCTCATCGGGGCGCCACCGGGCTATGTCGGTTATGATGAAGGCGGCTACCTGACAGAGGCGGTGCGACGCCGTCCTTACTCGGTGGTGCTGTTTGACGAGATCGAAAAGGCACACCCGGATGTGTTCAATGTTTTGCTGCAGATATTAGATGACGGCCGCATGACCGACGGTCATGGCCGGACAGTGGATTTCAAGAATACAATTATTATCATGACCTCCAATGTGGGCAGCCGGTTTATCCAGGAGCTCGGTCTTTCTCAGCGCAAGGAGATGGAAAAACAGGTCATGCAAGCTCTGCGGGCCAATTTTAAGCCTGAATTCTTGAACCGTATTGATGAAACCATTATTTTCCACAATCTGACTCCGGAGCAACTTGTAAAAATAGTCGATATCCAATTAAAAAGGCTCAGCAGCAGGCTTGTCGACAAAAATATCGAGCTTATCGTATCTGAAACTGCCAAATCACTGCTCGCTGAGAAGGGCTATGACCCGGTCTATGGCGCCCGACCGTTAAAACGCGTCATACAGAAATATCTTGAAAATCCATTGTCTATCAAGATTCTGAAAGGTGACCTGCCCGAGGGCGCGCGGGTAAATGCTGAAGCAGATGGGGAACGGATTGTTTTCAGAAATGTCTGATGTTGCGTCCCCGAAATATGCTATAAAACCCGCTGCATCCGATCAAATTTTACGGGCGTTGCCGGTAAACCAGACCCTTGTTGCCAAAATCCTATTGATATATCTGTTTACTCATCGTAAGATCCCGATCCATAGATCGGGGGGTTCATTTTGATGAAACGTTCAAAATCAACACAACTGCAGAGATTTTACGAACAGTTTTCGGGAAACGACCAGGTTTTGATTGTCATCAATGCGGACCCGGATGCCATTGCCAGTGCCATGGCAATCAGCCGATTGCTCTGGCGCAAAACAGCAAATTTAACTATCTCAAATATCAATGTCATCAGCCGCCCGGATAATCTTGCTATGCAGAGACTTTTGGGGGTGTCGCTGGCGCCTTTTTCCGGAATAGACACCCATAAGTTTAGCCGGCTTGTCCTCGTCGATTCCCAGCCGAACCACAGTGAACTCATGGCCGATTTGAAACCCGACGTCATTATTGATCATCATCCGGATACCGGCGTGAAAGCACCCTTTTTAGACATCAGGCCAAATTATGGCGCAACCGCCACAATTATGACCGAGTACCTGTGGGCCGCCCGGATCAAGCCGTCGGCCAAGCTGGCTACCGCCCTGTTCCATGCCATAAAAACGGATACCCATGATTTTACCGCCCAAACGCAGATGGAGGATGTGAAAGCGTTTCAGTATCTATTCCGGCATGCGAACATCCATCTGGCCCGCAAAATAGAACAGGCTGACTTGAGATTGGATTACTTGAAATACTTTAAGACGGCCCTGCAGGCGATGCGCCTGCGCAAAGGCTGGGTTTTTGCCCACCTGGGCCCGGTAGAAAATCCCGATATTTGTGTTATCATGGCTGATTTTTTCATGCGGGTCAGTTCAGTAAAATGGAGCATTGTTTCCGGCACCTGTGATAAAAAGTTGGTCATCATTTTCAGAAACGACGGCATTCGAAAAAATGCCGGCCGAGTCGCGAAAGATAGTTTTGGACAGCTGGGGTCGGCCGGCGGCCATAAAACCATGGCCCGCGCAGAGCTTTCGCTCTCAGGCCTGAAAGAACAAATTGACTACCGTGATGCCGCAAAGCTTCAACTATGGATCATCAACAGGACCAAGAAAAAATCCTGAAAAATGATATCTTCCCACAAACCTTCAATGTTGGTTACCATCCTGGGATCAGGAACATGCGTACCATCCCTGAACCGAAGCGCATGTTCAATTTTGCTTGAGTTTGACAGCGCAAAATTGCTGTTTGATTGCGGACCGGGTACGATGCGCCGTTTGCTGGAAACCGGGGTAACCATTTACGAAATATCTCACCTGTTCTTCAGTCATTTCCATCCCGATCATAGCGGCGAGTTTGTCCCCTTGCTGTTCTCTACAAAATACGCTGGCGGCCATCATCGCCGCAAACCCCTTACGTTAATCGGTGGTCGGGGTCTGCTGGATTTCTACAACAAACTTCAAAGCGTTTACGGCCAATGGATCGTGCTGGCTGCCGATATGCTCAACATCGTTGAATTTGACAATAGCGCCAGCGAGTCCCAACATTTCAAGACATTTATCGTCGAAACCGCTCCGGTGGCCCACAATCCGGAAAGTGTCGCTTTCCGTATTACCGGTCCGAACAACCAATCTGTTGTATATTCCGGTGATACCGATTATACGGATAATCTTATCGCGCTGGCCAAAGACACCGATCTGCTTATTTGCGAATCCGCCCTGCCGGACAGCATGCATGCCAAGGGCCATCTGACGCCCTCACTTGCCGGTGATATCGCAACCCGTGCCAACGCGCGCAGATTGGTTCTGACCCATTTCTATCCCGAGTGCGACAATGTGGACATTCAGAAGGAGTGCCGAAAAACCTATACCGGACCCCTGATTCTGGCTGAGGATCTCATCCAAATCGAAGTTATTCGTTGAGGGTTGACCGATCACCAGACAGATGGAAAAATAAAACATGGCAAAGCGGAACCCGGGCCATTTCCGGTTTCAGAAGAATTAATAATAAAATCAATGCGCTACTATCCCATACATCTCGATGTCCGCGATCGAAAATGCCTGGTGGTCGGCGGCGGCTCGGTCGGCACCCGTAAAGTCATTGGCCTGCTGGAATGCGGCGCAAAAGTCAGCGTGATCAGTCCGGTTGCAACGGAAAAATTAAATGAGATGGTGGCTGCCGGCACCATAATCCTGAAAAAACGGCCTTATCGCCCCAGCGACCTTCAGGGCATGTTCCTGGTAATCGGGGCAACAGATGACGATGTGTTAAACCGCCAGATCGGCAATGATGCCGAAAGCCTGAACTTATTATGCAATATTGCTGATCGCCCGGAAGTCTGCAATTTTATTCTTCCTTCGATTGTCGCAAGAGGGGATCTTGTCATTACCGTTTCGACTTCCGGCAAAAGCCCGGCCCTGGCAAAAAGGCTGCGTCAAAAATTGGAAAATCAGTTTGGTGAAGAATATAATGATTTCCTGCAACTCATGGGTGCTATCCGAAAAAAACTTCTCAGCCAGGCCCATGCTCCCGAGGCCCACAAACAGCTTTTCAACCAGCTCATTGATAGTGGAATTGTGGAAATGATCCGGGACGACAAAAAAGACGAAATAAACTCCCTTCTCCTGAAAATATTGGGAAAGGGATATCAATATGAAGCACTAATTTAGGTTGTGAAGGAGAGGTCTAATTTGAAGAAAACGGCTTTTTTATTTCCCGGTCAAGGTTCGCAGCGTGTTGGCATGGGCCATGATTTTTACCAGGAGTATGACCTGGTTCGTGAAATTTTCGATATGGCAGAAGAGATCACCCGGATCAATTTATCCAGACTCTGCTTTAAAGGCCCTATGGAAGCGTTGACCGCGACGGTCAATTTGCAGCCTGCGGTTACTGCAGTAAATCTGGCCTGTTTAGCCGCAATTGAAAAAGAGGGCATAAAATCGCAATTTTGCGCCGGACACAGCCTGGGTGAATACAGCGCCCTTTGTTCGGCAGGTTGCATTACCAGAGAAGATACCATCAAGCTGGTGTTCCAAAGAGCAGCGCTGATGCACCGCGAGGCCACAAAACATCAAGGCGCCATGCAGGCGATTGTCGGCCTTCCGATTGAAGCGGTGGAAAGGATCGTTGCAGAGGAGCAAGAAAAGGGCATTGTCTCCATCGCCAACCACAACACCGAACTTCAGGTTGTGATTACCGGATCACCGGATAGCGTCAACCAGGTTGCATCGCGAGCTGCTGAAAAAGGCGCAAAATCAATAGCATTAAAAGTCAGTGGTGCCTGGCACAGCGACTTGATCAAAGACGCTGAAGACGAATTCAACAGCTACCTCCAAACCGTATCTTTCAGCCCCCCTGAAAGTTCCCTCATCTTTAACGTTACCGCTGATATTTCAGAAGACCCCGTCGAGATTCAATCGATTATGGCCCGCCAGCTATGCAGCCCGGTGAAATGGTATGCATCCATGCTGAGACTCATTGAGGCTCAGGTAGAGGTTTTTGTGGAGGTTGGTCCGGGAAGGGTTCTCAGTGGAATTCTGAAAAAAATACTGCCGGAGAATTACCAGGGAGCGGTCTACAATGTGGACAGTGTGAAACAGCTGGAACGTTTTTTTCACGATAACACATAACGCAAACGGCTTTTGCAGGCGATTAAAGAACGGCCTTTAGCCCAAAAACTGCATGATGCGCTTGACAGGCAGCCTATTCTTCCGGTTCTGCCCACACGATATGCTCCTTGTTGACAAACAGAATTTTTCCGGCTCCGTCCTTGGTAACAGCATCCACCATAATTAAGAAAGGGATATCTGAAGCCGTAAAGAGATCCGAGACTCTTTGCTTGGAGGTAAGATTGACTTTACCGTTGATCGTTGAGCCGTCTGTTGTTTTGATGGTAATCAATCGGTAATCGGTGACATAATGCTTCTGGTTGTTTCCCATTTTTTTCCTCGAATTTTTCCGATAATAAGTGACTTTCCTTAAATATGCTTCTATAATCTAATAAATTGCGGCCGGTTCTGACAAGAAAAATTTTTCCAAGCTGACCTAAAGTTGCAGATCCACAAAAAACCGATATCGTCAAGCAACCCGCTGAAGGATGCTATTCGCCCCAGAATTATATATAACATTTTGAATTTATTTATTTTTAAATAAATTGGGAGATATTCGGCCACCGGCCCGGGAAAACATTGTTTTAAAAAGAATTTTACGGCCGCAATTGAAAATTGCTACAAAAGAATAATTTATCCCATTCATCAATCACCCAGCTCGATGCCGGTTATGGGCAAAAACAACATGTCAATGCAATTAATGCTTTACAGAACCGAATTCTTGTGTTAAACGATCCTTTTTTATAAAACCTTCGTTTAGAAAAAAAAATAGGTCGAACCATGAAAAAGAAAGATAAGGACTATTTTAAAAAATTTCTAACAGAACGATTAGAAGAATTGTTAAGCCAGGCCGATAATACCGTCTCGGGTATGACGGCTCCCAAGGAGAACTTTCCCGATCCAACGGATCGGGCGGCATTGGAAGCCGATCGGAATTTCATGCTTCGAATTCGAGATAGAGAAAGTAAACTGATTAAGAAAATAAAGCAAGCTCTTGAGCGGATTGAAAATGATACCTATGGAATTTGTGAAACATGCGGGGAGGAAATCACTGTTAAGCGATTAAAGGCCCGGCCTGTCACATCTCAATGTATCGACTGCAAATCCAAAGAGGAGGCTTTAGAGAAAGCCCTTGGCTTATAATCATCATCTGGGGATCGATCTTCATATTCATTCAACTGCCTCAGATGGATCATTAACACCATCTGAAATCCTAAATCAGGCTCAAAAACTCAAACTTGCTGCAATAGCCATAACAGACCACGATACCACGGCAGGATCGCAAGAGGCGCTTGCCGCTGGTATACCCCCATCCATTAAATTTCTGACCGGAGTGGAAATAAGTGCGGCTTATCCGTCATTCTTGCGAGGTTCCGGTAGTTTTCACCTTTTGGGCTATTCTATTGGCCTCGAAGATCCGGTTTTAAATCAAACCCTTGAAAAACTCCGTCAGGCCAGAAAAGACCGCAACCCGCTAATACTCAAAAAACTCAAACAGTTAGGCATATCAATCACGGCAACAGAGGTTCAAAAGGAAGCAGGGCGGGGCCAGCCGGGCAGACCACACATCGCCCGCGCGATGCTCAAAAAAGGATTTGTTGAATCTATTGACGATGCTTTCGACCGTTTTCTGGGGGCCGGCAAGCCGGCTTATGTGGATAAATACCGCATCGCATCTGCGGAGGCCATTGAGGTCATCATCGGGGCCGGCGGTATTCCCGTAATTGCCCACCCCGGTTTGTTGGGCATAAACGACTATAAGGAATTGGAAGATTTGGTGGTTAGGCTGAAGGCCATGGGTGTCCGAGGAATAGAGGTCTATTATCCTGAGCATTCAACCCTGCAAATTCAACAGTATAAAAAAATAGCTGCCCGCTGTGGCCTGTTAATGACCGGAGGTACTGATTTTCACGGCGCTGTAACACCGCAGATTCAGATGGGCTCTGGAGACGGAAGCCTGTTTGTGCCCTATGCGTTGTATGAAAATCTTATTCGTGGATAGAGAATCGATGAGCATTTCTATATAAAAATATGCGCTTATCCGTGAAGCACACGTCAGGAGGATTTCATCCTGACGGTCGATCAGCGCGATTCAAAATTCGAAATTAGAAATCCGAAGCACGAAACAAATTCGAAGCACGAAATTAC
>WOR8_10004634_pt1 | contig 15263 bp, 11 predicted proteins | sample DeeMarSeWOR38_10_FD_19890 | JGI IMG/M metagenome (IMG submission 19890) | reverse complement strand
AGAAGAGCCGTTGTGTGGTCTTTACGGCGATGCCCTGCGCGGTAAAGAGATCGTCTCTGACAGCGGCCTGGGCAACTGCCTGGCCTGTCATCAACTGCCCATTCCCGGCATCGAGGCTTACGGCACGATCGGACCACCACTGCAGGGTATCGCTTCGCGCTTCACCGAAGCCCAGATCCGTATACGCATTGTCGACACACGCAATATCAACCCCATGTCGATCATGCCGGGCTTTTATCGTGATCCACGCCTGATCAACAGGCCAGGTAAACCCTATCGCGGTAAAACATTTCTCACCGCCCAGCAGGTTGAAGATGTGATCGCTTACCTGGTAACGCTCAAATGAGCATCATTAAACAGTCTTTCATTTTATTGTCGAGTATATTGCTTGCAATTACTGCATGCCCGTTACTCGCCGAAGAAGCAAAGTCCGGTTATGAGTACATCAAACCGGCTACGCGCGCCATGCAGGATGATGACTTTGAAAATCCGGGCATGCTTTCTGTTGAGCGGGGACAGGAACTGTTCAATGAAAAACAGGATGGCACCGGCAAAGCATGCTCTGACTGCCATGGGGCGGATGCCCGGGAAATGGATCCGAAAAGTATTGCGCGCTATCCCGTTTACGACGAGAACCGGGGTGGAATCGTCACACTACAGAAAAGCATCAACTATTGCCGAAACAATATCGGCAGCAAAGCTTTGCCGACCAACCACCCTGACCTTGTCGCGCTTGAAACCTTTGTTCGCAACAGGGCGCATGGCGAAGCCGTCAATGTTCAGGTAGATGGGCCGATGGCCGCGTTACTAGAGAAAGGTGAAAAAATCTATCAAACGCGTTATGGCCTGATAGACATGTCATGCTCTCACTGCCATTCCCTATACCCCGGCCAAATGATACGCGGACAAAAAATCAGCCAGGGACAGGGCAATGGCTTCCCCGCATACAGGCTGGATATCGGGGAAATTACAAATCTGCATCAGCGCATACAACAGTGCCTGACCCTGATGCGTGCAGAGCCTTTTGATGCGGATTCCGAGGAAATCAAACTACTGGGACTCTATATGATGTCCCGCTCCAATGGTCTCATGATCGAGACACCGGCGGTTCGTTACTAGCCTTTGTGCAATATCCGGGTCGGTCGGCCAATATCCGGCACAATTTCTGTACAATTATATTTTCATTGCGTAATTCTTTGCTATTCCTATGAAAGATACAGATACAGATACAGACGGGCTGCAGGCACTATTAAAAGAAGAGATACATTCGGAAACAGCAACGATCGCATGGTCTGAACTGCAGCGATTCTTCGCGGCCGGTAAAGCCATCCATGTTTCCCCTGATCTGGACCTTATTGATGTCGCTTTGCAAATATCCAGTGACAACAGCGACGCGATCAGGCAGTGGATGAACGATGGCAAGCTTGCACATGTTTCAGATGATCAGGCAAGATACTGGATTGATACTGATGCAACTGTCTGGGCAGTTGTAGTGAAACCATGGGTACTGGTACAGGACTTAAAGGAAAATCATCATGAACACTAAAGTTATTAATGCTGTTGATCGTTTGAATAAAATTCTGCCATTATCAAGGAATCTGCAGAGCCTGAACAAGGATCAGGCCGATGTGTACCAGAACATCCTTCGCAGTTATGCCGAGCAGGGTGCATCCCTGAACAAACACGAGATCACCCGGCAAGTTGAAAATATCGATGAGGCCATCAAAGTGCTCAAGGAGAATGACATGGTCGTATTCGATGACGATGGCGAACCCATAGGCGCCTATCCATTTACCATGGAACAGCGCGAACACGAGGTCAGCGTCAATGGCCACAAGGTGCACTGCATGTGTGCACTTGATGCACTCGCTGTCAGCCCGATGTTTGACAAGCAAACGACGATCAACTCCATCTGCCATGTTACTGGTGAGCCCGTCAGTATTCAGCAGCGTAATCGTGAGATTATCAATTCTGATGATAACAAGGATGTCTATTTCGGCCTCAGCTGGAACTCTGCCGCAAACAACTGCTGCGCTACCAGCCTGTGTACTCAAATGGTATTTCTTAAAGGACAGCAGATTGCTGATCAATGGCAGGCGGAAGACGCTGAAAACCGTGAAATATTCAACTTGAGTGATGCTGTAGATTTTGCAGCCGGGTTTTTTATTCCACTGATGACATACAGGGCCGCGTAAAACACGCCTGTCCTCGCATGAGCAGGATCCACCCACTCAATTATATCGGCAGGAAGCTGCTTTACCTGTGGGCAAAAGTCGACGTTGTTCCAACCAGCATAGAGCAGTTAAAACTTGATCCGGACAAACCGGTTATTTATGTACTGGAATCCCGCGCCTGGTCCAGCCTGCTGGTACTCGAAAATGAATGCGCTGAACTGGGTCTGACTTCTCCCCTGCTACGACTGCCAACGCCGGAACTGCGCAACTGGCACTCTGTATATACGATTGCGCCCCGCCAGCCATTCAAGGCCTGGTTGCAGAACCAGCCCAAGCGCTCGCGCATGATCAGGGGCATCCTGGAGACATTGCATGAGAATCCTGACCTCGATATACAGTTTGTTCCGGTCTCTATTTTCTGGGGCAGACCCGTCGCCAAGCAAAAACACGCGGTCACCGTACTGTTTGCACACTCATGGGAAATCGCTGGACGTATCCGCCAGTTTTTCAGAATACTCATTCATGGCAGGGACACACTGGTGCAATTCTCGGAGGTTATCAGTTTCCGCAGCCTGTTAGTGGACCGACTTGATAATGATGAAAACATCGACAATATCCAGCGAGTACTGTCGGACAGGTTATTTCAGGTCAAAACGGCAACACTGGGTCCCGACACATCACATCGCCGCACCCTGGTAAGAGATCTGCTACTTGTTCCCGATGTTCAGGATGCAATTCGAAAAAGAAGTATTGAAGAAAACAAATCGCCTTATAAAGCCGCCTTGCAGGCAAGAAAATATCTTTATGAGATCGTGGCTGATCGCACCAGTATTACAATTCGACTCATGCAGATGGGCCTTACATCCTTCTGGAATAAATTTTATTCGGGGATAAAGGTATATCATGCCGACCAGCTGCGTAAACTGGCGCTCACTCATGAGCTGGTTTATGTGCCCTGCCACAGGAGCCACGTTGATTACCTGCTGCTGTCATACGTTATCCACTACCAGGGATTGTCAATTCCGCATATTGCCGCCGGCAAGAACCTTAACATGCCGATTATAGGTCCGATTCTACGCGGCGGTGGCGCATTCTTTATACGGCGCAGCTTTAAAGGTAACGAGCTGTATTCGACGGTCATGTTCGAGTACCTGGCAAAACTGATATCGATGGGCACGCCTGTCGAGTACTTCGTTGAAGGCGGCCGCAGCCGCACCGGCAGGCTGTTAAAACCCAGGTCCGGCATGCTCGCCATGACGGTACGCGCTTTTCTCAAATACCGTAAACGCCCGGTAGCATTCATACCTGTGTACGTCGGTTATGAAAAAATGATCGAAGGCAAGGCCTATCTTGCCGAGTTGTCCGGCCACGACAAAAAAGCGGAATCATTATTTACATCAATACGCTCAATACTGGCCATAAAGGGTAATTTTGGGCATGTTTATACGAGTTTTGGTACGCCGGTCATGCTTACTCACCACCTCGACAACCACAACCCGAACTGGCTCATACAGGAATATGATGACACCTACAGGCCCGGATGGATAAAAGACACCGTCAATGATATTGCCGAACACATTATGGTAAATATCAACCGTGCTGCACATGTTAATGCCATTAACCTGGTATCAACGGTATTACTCGCCACTCCCAAGCAGCATATGGATGAAGCCCAACTGGCATCGATGATCGATATTTACAGTTCGATCATTAACTCGCTCGACTATTCCAGCAAAATAAAAGTGGTATCACTAAGCGGTACAGAACAGGTCAAACGCGCAGAGTCACTGAAGCGTGTCAAACGACGTAAGCACAAGATGGGCGACATCATCTATCTGGATTCAAAAAATTCGGTTCTGCTTACTTACTACCGGAACAATATCTTGCACCTGACTGCGTTGCCTTCAGTAATCGCATGCTGCTTCAACAATACTCCTGTACAAAAGCTTGAAAACATCATCGAGCTGGTATCGATTACTTATCCTTTCCTCAGGCGGCAGCTGTTTATCACCTGGACCCAGGAACAGCTGCCGGAAGCTATAGAACGCATTGTTGGCATCCTTGCAGGCCTGGGGCTGCTGGAGAAAACCGGCAAAAATGAATATTCCAGGCCCAGTGCCAGCAGTATTGAATACGGACAGCTGGAATTACTCGCCAGGGTTATCTCACCGGTCCTTGAACTCTACTATATGACCTTTGCTGTTTTACTGAACACCGGCACCAACAAGGTTTCTGAGCCGGACCTTATTGAACACAGCTTTTTAATGGCCCAGCGCGTATCCATGATATATGAACTCAATTCACCGGACTTCTTTGATAAACGACTGATTACCAGCTTTATCGACAGCCTCAGAGATATAAAATATATCAGTATTGATACCGATGGTTTAATCGAATACAGTGTTGATTATCTAAAAGTTGGCGAGGATGCTGTTTCATTATTGAACAGAAACATTCGCAGCAGCATCCTGCAGTTATTGAATGCGAACCAGCACGGAAAGTGACAAATGAGCAAAATATCCACAAGTCTTGGCCGGGTAAAAACCCTGTACAACAACAACCGTTGGCAAGGAAGGCTGATAGTGGCAACATTGATTACCGTCCTGGTCCTGCTGATTATTCGTATCTCTCTACCATACACTATCATCTACAGCGCCGTTTACTGGCTCAAGCAGCAAGGCATTGCTGCACAGATCGAAGATGTAAGCATCAATATCAACAAGGGTACATTTAGTGTTCATGGCGCCAGCGGAACAAAGAACGGAACCCGCGTTTTCAATATAGGCAAAGCATCCATTGATTGGGGATGGGCACCATTATCAAAAAAAACCATCCATATAAAAGACGTTATTCTTGAAGATTTCAATTTAAATGCCGCACTATACCTTGATGCAATTGAAGTTGCCGGCATAGTTATAAAGGAAAGTGACGCAGCCGAACAGCAACCCGCGCAAGAAGACGAACCCGTTGCCTGGGGCACCGCACTCAATCAAATCGACTTTAAAAACCTCAACTTCTGCTTTCAGCAATTCGACAGTTCATTCGACGGTCATAGCCAGGAAAACAAGATTCTCGACTATTGCAGCGATATTGGTCTTCTCACATGGCAGGGCGATTTCAGCCTTGGCAATACTGACTCCACGAATCAAAGCCCGGAAAATTTGCTGGCCGTAGATGGAACATTACAGATCAAACAGTTACAGTTTTTCAATAACAGGCTTGAAGGTGCGCTGATTGCTGTCGGTGATACATCTTTATCTGATATAAAGATAAATGGCATAAACGATATAAAACTTGCTTCGATCAATATCGCCAAACTCTCGCTACTGCAACAGTCAGGCCACTCCAGGCATAAGCATGCAGTAGAGTTCAGCGACCTTGATATATCCGGCATATCTGTCAGCGGCCTCGACACTGTCACTATAAACTCTATTGAGTTGAACAGGCCCGTCGTCTCTATGGGCAAAGATGAATCGGGTAAATTCAAATACGAACAATGGCTGTTGCAGCAACAGCCAACTCCTTCAAAACCAGCACAGGAATCTACTGAACAGGCGGCAGACGCTGCCGCACTAAATATAAAACTGGGAAACATTAAAATTGTAGATTCTGAAATATGTTATGAACAACTAGCCTCCAGTTCTAACAATAAAACTCTGGCCCTTGATTACTGCCTTAACCTTGCCATTAGCGAATGGAGCGGAGACCTCGCTATTTCCACACCCGTGGACACAAAACCTTTATCACTTTCTTTACATGGAAACCTGGTTCTCTCCGGCTTCATCGCAACTAACAACCTGTTAAAAAGAGACCTGCTAAGCTTCGAAAATCTTGCGATCAATAACATTGCTGTGGTCAGCCTTGATGATCTCGCATTTGCCAAGCTGGATCTTGATAACGCGGCCGGTCTTGAACTGACCAGCACTGAAAACAAGCACACCATGACTGTTGCCGGCATCGATGTATCTGCCTTCAGTTATCGTAACAACACGCTTTCGATCGACAAGGCAGCTATAAATGATCTCGGGCTGGAAATCACCCAGAACAAAGATGGTTCACTGGACTTTGAAAAATGGAAAATCAATACTGCTGAACAGCCATCAACCGCTGAAACCGAAACGAAACAGGCTGCCACTGAGCCAGTTAAAATAAAAATAGGCGAGTTCAGTCTTGATACAACCCGGCTCGTGGAATTTGCCGATTTGAGTGTTACGCCCAATATGCTCGTTGGCCTCAAAGAACTGCATTTCAATATCAAGCAACTTGATTCCGAAAAACCAAAACAGAAAAGCCCGATAGAGCTCAGCGCAAAAACAACACGACACGGAACAGTCGAAATCAATGGGGTTGCCATGCCATTTGAGTCAAAGCCCTCATTCGACGCCACTGGAAAAATATCCGGCCTCGATCTGCGAGTAGCTTCACCAAAAGCCGAGCAGGCAATTGGCCACATTATTAAAAGCGGGCAAATGGACGCCGAACTCAAGCTTTTATCAGAACAAGGGCAGCTCGACAGCAACATCGCCCTTGTTTTGCATCATTTCAAACTCAAGGCAAAAAGCAAGGAGGATGCTGCTGAACTGGATGCAACATTTGGCATGCCAATCAACCAGTCGCTGATGCTGCTGAAGGACAAGAAAGACAGAATAAAACTGGATATACCAATTACCGGTGATATAAACAATCCCGATTTCGATGCAACGGATGCCATTATTAAAGCAACCGCCAAGGCTACCTCAGTCACCCTGATAACCTTCTTTACGCCTTACGGACTGGCTTATGCCGGCGGTAATGTTCTGTTTGATATTGCTACATCGCTCAATTTTGATCCGCTCATTTTTGACCCTGGCTCCTCTAGACTGACTGACGCACAAAATGAACAATTAACCAAGATGATCGAATTGCTCGTAGAACGTCCAGGTGTTCATTTAACGCTATGCGGTTTTACAAACCTGAATGACCGGGAAAAAATATCCACGGAAATAATCGATCCTAAAAAAATAAAGCCGCCGTCTGCGGAACGCCTGCAAATGCTCAAGCAACTCGGTAGTGAACGCCAGGAGAATGTGAAAAACCACCTGGTATCAGTCGGCAAAATTGCGCACGACAGGCTTATATTATGCGAGCCTGAACACAGCGATGACGCCGACGCGATTGGAGGAGTTGAGATCAGTATTTAGCTTATTCAACAAGGATTAATTGCATAAAACCTGCTATATACCTGTGGAGATCAAGTATATTCACAAATGAAAACATGCCTCTAAACCGCTTACAGAAAACACTCGCACTTGCATTTATCATCGCCAGCATTAGCAGTTGTGATAGCGAAGATGATGGAAATCGCATCCTGATTGGCAACGCGAATTCAATGTTTGAACTTGGAGATCTTCAATACCAGGAGCAATTCGCGGTACAGGTTTCAGACCCCGATGGCGCGCCGTCGCCGAATGCCTCCGTAACGATAAAGCTAACGCCTGTTACCTATAATAAAGGACAGTACGTTCCAAAAGATATTGATGATCCACCTGACGGAACGCCAGATGTCTGGGACCCTGAAGTATCGGTTGTTTGCGACACTGAAGATACAAACGGCAACGGAGCGCTGGATGCGGGAGAAGACGTAAACGGGAATGGCATACTCGATCCGGACGTGCCCACCTTAACAGAACATCCTGACAACATACCAACCATTTCACCGGGTACGAATATCATAATCACAGATGATAACGGCTTCGGCTATTTTGCTATTACATACCCGAAGTCCGAAGGCGCATGGTCCCGTGTACAGGTCACAGCTGACGTATCCGACGGCCTTCCGGGCAGCACGGCGACATACGCTCTGGATTTAAGGGTGTTGATAAAAGACGTCTCTGATCTGACTATAGATCCGCCCAGTGGAGGGCCCAGTCCTTATGGCACGGCTTCGAACTGTTCAGATCCCACCTAGTATCAGTGGTAACAGATATCTTTTGCCGGCAAAAATACATCATTTAACGCAAAGACGCTGAGGCGCAAAGAACGCAGAGGTAATACTTGCCGTTTTTACTTGCTAGATACTCGCGATCATCTGGTTTAACCTTCTCTTCCCGGGCCTTTAGCTGGGCAGCATATGTGAAACGCACTCTTCAACTGGCACAAAGTGATGGTTCGACAGGCCTGTGCTGCGCAACAGCGAATGGCTCACCATGAACGATTTTTCTTGATGCAGGGAACGGCGGAGCTTTATTCCAGCCAGCCTCTGTAGAACCGCCAATAACAATACCTGAATTATCTTTGCGTTCTTTGCGCCTTAGCGCCTTTGCGTTGAAACGTATCAATTTATTACTAACGCACGTTGTAATATATTTTTTCCGATATTTCATGCCAGGCCATGGCCTGCTTACGGAACTTGTCATACGAGCTGTAGATTTTTTTTGCGGCGGGGTTCTTGCCGGCGAGCTCTGACACGACCTCTTCAGACAATGCCTTCAGTTTTACCAGTACATCGTCAGGCAACTTGCGCACGTCTACCTTGTGCTTGTTCACCAGCGTATCGAGTGCCGCATTGTTTTTTGCGGTGTACTCGGTCGACATCTCCTGGTTAACCATTTTGCAAGCGTTACGCACGATGCTCTGCAGGTCCTTACCGAGAGCGTCAAACGCTTTTTTGTTGATCAGCGCCTCAAGTGTCGTACCCGGCTCGTGCCAGCCAGGATAGTAGTAGTATTTTGCCGCCTTGTACAAACCGAACGCGAGGTCATTGTATGGCCCCACCCACTCGGTAGCATCTATTGCGCCGGTCTTCAGCGATGTAAACAGTTCACCGCCCGGCAGATTGACCGGTGTACCGCCAGCCCGCTTCAGTACTTCACCGCCGAGCCCCGGTATGCGCATTTTCAAACCATTCAGATCATCTACGCTGTTTATTTCCTTGTTGAACCAGCCGGCCATCTGTACCGTGGTATTGCCGGCAGCGGCCGGCAATACGCCAAACGGAGCATAGGTTTCTTCCCACAACTGCATACCGCCGCCATGATACAACCAGGCGGTCATTTCCTGTGAATTCATGCCGAAAGGGACCGTGGAAAAAAACTGCGCTTCTTCAATCTTTCCTTTCCAGTAATAAGCGGCACCGTGACCCAGTTCTGCAGTCCCCCGCGACACCGCATCGAATACTTCAAACGCAGGCACCAGTTCACCCGCGCCGTATACTTTTACCTTGATACGGCCATCTGTCATTTCAGTGATAGTTTCAGCCAGCTGATTCGCGCCGGTACCCAGAACCGGAAAATTCTTCGGCCAGGTCGTCACCATTTTCCATTTGAGCTTGGTTTTAGCTGATGCAATCGCCGGTGCTGCAATGCCTGTAGCAGCAATACCACTGATACCAGCTTTCTTTATAAAATCACGACGTTTCATTTTGTTTCTCTCATAGTTTGTTAATAACCGCAAAGACGCAATGTGCGCAAAGTTATTTTTTTTTACCGCAGAGGCGCAGAGACGCAGAGAATATATTATTTTTGTTAATGCAATCTCAATAACAGGTCGACATTCGTAGGAGCGGCTTTAGCCGCGAAATCAGTTTCGCTTTCCCCATCAGATATTCGCGGCTAAAGCCGCTCCTACGTGTATACCACAAATGGCCTCAGCGTCCTTTGCGCCTTCGCGCCTTAGCGTTGAGATTTTCACCCAACCGGCTGCAAATTGGCATAGGCCATCACCAGCCATTTCGTTCCCGCATATTCAAAATTAACCTCGACCCTCGCATGCGCACCATTACCTTCGAGGTTGATCACAACACCTTCACCAAACTTGGCGTGCATAACTCGCTGACCAACGCTGATACCGTTTACAGGTGCGGCTGCCTGTGATTTTGATGAATATAAAGGCTGCGAGACCGATGGCCTGGAGCGCACTTCATTCAATAAATGCTCCGGAATTTCGCTGACGAAGCGCGAGGGTGTCGGATACATGTCCTGGCCGTACAGGCGCCTGTGTTCCGCAGAAGTCAGCACCAGTTGTTTGCGTGCACGTGTTATTCCAACATAACAGAGTCTGCGTTCTTCTTCGAGCTTGCCCTCTTCATCCAGAGATCGCTGGCTGGGAAACAGGCCTTCTTCCAGGCCAACAATGAAAACCAGCGGAAATTCCAGGCCTTTTGCACTGTGCAGTGTCATTAGCTGTATACAGTCTTCCCATTCCTTCGCCTGGCCTTCACCTGCTTCAAGTGCTGCATGTGTCAGAAATGCAGTGAGCTTGTCCATGTTCTGCCATTCCTCATTGACCGCTGATTCGGCATCAAAATCAAATCCGCGCGCGGCAGTCACAAGCTCTTCGAGGTTTTCTACGCGGGCTTCAGCTTTTTCCGATTTTTCCTTGCTGTAATATTCAATCAGGCCACTCGCATGCACAACGTGCTCGACCTGCTCGAACAGGTCGAGTTCAGCGCTGTCTTCAGACAGGGTATCGATCAGGCGTATGAAACCCGCAATTGCATTGGTAGCCCTTGCAGCAAGTACCTTGCTATCGAGCAAGCTGCGCGCAGCTTCCCACATTGAATAATCTTTAGCCCTGGCAATTTCCCGTATCTTTTCGACACTGCGGTCACCAATGCCGCGGGTCGGTGTGTTTACCACACGTTCAAAAGAAGCGTCATCATTTCTATTGTCTATTAAACGCAAATAAGCCAGCGCATCTTTAATTTCTGCACGTTCAAAAAATCGCAGTCCACCATACACCCGGTAAGGAAGCCCTTCACTCACCAGCCGCTCCTCGAAAACACGCGATTGAGCATTGGAACGGTACAGGATCGCGATTTCAGAGCGTGCATGTCCCTGCTCGGCCCATTGTTTGGCCCGTTCAATCACGAAGCGGGCCTCATCCAGTTCATTGAATGCGTTGTAGAAAAGTATCTGCTCGCCGTCTTCGCCACTGGTCCAGAGCTTTTTGCCCATGCGGTCATTATTATTGTCGATCATCGCATTGGCGGCAGATAAAATTGTTGTGGTCGAACGGTAGTTCTGCTCCAGTCGAACGATATGTGCCTGTTTGAAATCGTGCTGAAATTTGTGAATGTTTTCTACGCGCGCTCCACGCCATGCGTATATGGCCTGGTCATCATCGCCAACGATAAATACCTTGTTGCTGTTACCGGCAAGAAGACGTATCAATGCATACTGGATGGTGTTGGTATCCTGAAACTCATCGACAAGTATATGTTTGAAGCGGTGTTGATAATGCTCGAGCAGGGAATCGTTATCACGCAGCAGTTCGAGCGTCCTTAACAAAATTTCCGCGAAATCGATTACCCCGGCGCGTTTGCATGCTGCTTCATAAGCCGTATATATGCGTACCAGCTGTATATAGACCGGATTATGCGAGGTGTCGATATGCGGAGGACGCTGCCCTTCATCCTTGCGCGCATTGATAAATGCCTGTGCCTGGCGAGGTGGCCAGCGCGCCTCATCCAGCTCCAGTGACTTTAATACTCGCCTTATCAAGCGATACTGATCATCGGCATCCAGTATCTGGAATGTCTGTGGTAATCCGGCCTCTTTCCAGTGTGAGCGCAATAAACGGTGCGAAAGCCCGTGGAAGGTGCCTACCCACATACCGGCCGGTGGCATGCCTTGCAGCTTTTCAACACGGGAGCGCATTTCGGCTGCAGCCTTGTTGGTGAATGTAACTGCAAAGATATTGAAGGGTGAAGCCGCTTCGACCTGACAGAGCCAGGCAATTCGATGCACCAGGACGCGGGTCTTGCCACTGCCTGCACCGGCAAGCACCAGCATGTGCCCCGGTGGTGCGGTAACCGCTTCTCGTTGAGCTTCGTTAAGACCATCGAGAATATGAGATACATCTGCCACGGCAGATTCATCTATCGCAAAATCAACGTCATCTGTCATGTGTATTCAGTGTATAAACTAATCCTGTAAGGACACCAGCAAAATAAATGCACCAATTCCGCCGGCTATCCAGGATATGAGTGGCGCACCCCCGACCATGGCCGGAGTAAAGCCATCGAGGCCATATACAATCAGTCCGGCCATTATCAGCCCGGTACCGGCAATTGTCAGCGCAGTACGCTGGTTGCCGCGCCTTATTTCATCACGAATTTTTTGCATTTCCACAAGGTTCAGCTCATGCTCTTCACCCTCCGCGATTTTTTTCGTGGCCGCATATATCAGGCCGGGCATCTCTGGCAGCTTTTCTATTAGGTGAGGGATATTATCCTTCAACGCATTCATCATTGAGCTGGCGCCAACCTGTTCTTCCATCCAGCGCTCCAGGAACGGTTTTGCCGTTTTCCATAAATCCAGCTCAGGGTAAAGCTGCCGCCCAAGGCCTTCGATATTGAGTAATGTTTTTTGCAACAAAGCCAGTTGCGGCTGGACCTCCATGTTAAACCTGCGTGCGGTCTGAAACAGCCGCAACAATAACTGGCCGAAAGATATGTCTTTCAGCGGACGCTCGAATATCGGCTCACATACGCTTCGTATGGCTGATTCAAATTCATCAACGCGCGTACCCGCCGGAACCCAGCCCGACTCGACATGTAATCTTGCCACCTTGTGATAATCGCGCTGAAAAAATGCAAGAAAATTTTCTGCAAGGTATCGCTTATCAACAGTACTCAAGGTACCCACTATGCCGAAGTCCACGGCAATGTATTTTGGATTTTTCGGATCGTATATATCGACAAATATATTCCCGGGATGCATGTCCGCATGAAAGAAATTGTGCTTGAACACCTGGGTGAAGAATATTTCCACCCCCAGTTCGGCAAGTCGTTCCATGTTGGTATCGTTGGCCTTAAGCTCGTCAACGTTACGAATTGGAATGCCGTAGATGCGCTCCATAACCAGCACATTCCTGTATGTATAGTCCCAGTACACCTCCGGAACATACAGGCTCGTTGCACCTTCAAAATTGCGTCTCAGCTGGCTGGCGTTCGCAGCCTCGCGCAACAGGTCAAGCTCGTCAAGGATGGTTTTTTCGTATTCAGCCAATATAGAGAAGGGAGATATCACGACGAATAACCGGTAATACATCAGGCCGCAATACCTTGATCACAACCTCATCACCATTTTTTAACTTGGCTGCATGCACCTGTGCTATTGAGGCTGAAGCCAGGGGGCTGGATTCAAACTCGTCAAATATTTCTTCAACCGGGCGATCGAATGCTTTTTCAATGATTTGTTGCGCAACAGCACCCGGGAAGGGCGGCACTGCATCCTGCAGCCGCTCAAGCTCGTCGGCGATATCATCAGGCAGCAAATCCCTGCGTGTAGATAACATCTGGCCAAACTTGATAAATATGGGGCCCAGATCTTCAAGTGACCTTCTGACCCTTACAGCGCGCGATTCACGCTTGCGTAAAAACCAGTTAATCGGATTCAGATAGATTAAGAAGCGAAACGGTCTGAACAGATGGGTAGCAAAGACAATGTCATCTAGCCCATGCCGCATCAATACAAAGTTGATGCGCAACAGGCGGATAAATTGTCCTGGCCGGATCATCGTCATTGCCTGTTGATACCTGGCAGTCGATCGATCCGGGCTTTTAACCTTTCGGTATCATCTCTTAATTTATCAACCTGCTGATTAAACATTCCCATTTCAGCCCCGCTTACAACATCCCGGCTTTCTTCCTGCAGATACTCACCCACATCATCTGCAAGATTATCAGCTGCAGATTTACTCCATTTCTTCAAATCATTAACCATGCCGGCAAGATGATGTGCTGCAATATCTCCCACAAGCCTGGAAAGATGCTCTTCCCAGTCAATTTCCATATCTGCAAGCAGCGATTTGAACTGACGGCCAAGGCGAGTGTCTCCGCGTATTTCAACTTCACCGGCAAAAAAAAGTGGTGCCGTATCCCTGTGCACACCCAGCTTGAACAATGCGGCAGGTGATCCGATTATCGTTGCATCAGGTTCCTTATCACATGTATTAACAGCGGATATCCTGTTGTCGTTAATCAACAGGTAAACAGTCCTGTTCGGGCCTGTAATATCGATGCATATAACCCTGCCATCAAAAGCCGTTAACTTTTCGGGCGCTTCGGGATCAAGTGCCAGGTAATTATTCAATACCGTGGCAAACAGGTTTAGTGTGGTGCTATTAGTCATAATCCGTCTGGCCAATAACAAAAGTAAGCTTTGTATAAGAAGATCGATTCTGCAAGCATTTAAAGCTTGTATCCTTTATGCAAGGCCACGATACCTCCACTCATATTATGGTAGGTGCATCGTTCAAAACCGGCATGCTGCATCATCTGTTTGAGCGTTTCCTGGTCGGGATGCATGCGAATGGATTCAGCAAGGTAACGGTAGCTTTCTTCATCGTTGGCAATGACCTTGCCCATCTTCGGCAAGATATTGAAGGAATAGAAATCGTATGCCTTGTTCAACCCGGGCACGACAGGCTTTGAAAACTCCAGCACCAGCAATCGGCCTCCGGGCTTGAGCACCCGATACATTGACGCCAGCGCCCTGCCCTGGTTGGTAACATTACGCAAGCCAAATGCTATGGTGACACAATCGAAGCTGTTATCTTCAAACGGAAGGTCTTCGGCGTTCGCTTCAACAAATTTGACGTTACCGGCTATACCCTTGTCCATTAAACGTCGCCGGCCCTGCTCCAGCATTGCAGCATTGATATCCGACATTACAACTTCGCCTTCAGGCCCAACCTGTCTGGACATTGCGATTGTCAGATCGCCCGTACCGCCGGCAACATCGAGTGCATGCTGGCCTTTTTTAAGGCCGGTTTGTGCCAGGGTTATTTTTTTCCAGATACGATGGATGCCGAATGACATAACGTCATTCATAACATCGTACTTGTCTGCGACCGAATTAAACACACCTGCGACCAGGTCTTCCTTTTGCTCGGCATCGACCTGCTTGTAACCAAAGTGTGTTTTTTTAGGCATGGTTTATTGAGTCCACAGATGAACGCAGATGAACACGGATGTTTTATTTGTTAATACCATATACATGCCTTCTTAACGAATAATGTAGATATCCTGTATAAACAGCCTTACCAAACAAATATAGTTTTTATATCCGTGTTTATCTGCGTTCATCTGTGGACTAATCAGTTTTT
>WOR8_10006140_pt1 | contig 15267 bp, 19 predicted proteins | sample DeeMarSeWOR38_10_FD_19890 | JGI IMG/M metagenome (IMG submission 19890) | reverse complement strand
ATGGCACCGTTTCAGTCGATGAAACCCGGCTCAAGGGTGCAACTGACTTCATTGCCCTGCCGGTGAGTCATACCGGCATGCTGATTTCGACACGCGCTGCCACCCAGGTTGTAACATTCCTGCGCTCAGGCAAGTTCGGCGATGTTGTCGGCACGCCTTTGCTGGATACCAGTGTCGCCTGATTTTGCTTTGCAAAATCAGGCGACAGGTTCTGGATACTGGGTTCCAGGTACCGGGTGTAAATATGAAGGTTTTTCCAGGGCCCAGAACCTGGTACCCGGTTCCACCCCGGAAGCATGACCCATGCTTCCGGGAATGATACACTTCACGCTATATTTTTAGTTGTACAGGTACTTCATGGCAGGTCACAGCAAGTGGGCGAATATCAAGCATAGAAAAGCAGCCCAGGATAAAAAACGCGGAAAAATCTACACCAAACTTATTCGAGAAATCACCGTGGCAGCTCGCAGCGGAGGCGGTGGTGACCCCTCAACCAATCCAAGGCTGCGCCTGGCAATGGACAAGGCACTCAGCGCCAATATGAACAAGGACACCATCGAGCGGGCTATCAAGCGCGGTACCGGTGAGGGCGATGACGCCAATTACGAGGAAGTACGTTACGAGGGTTACGGGCCGGGAGGCACAGCGGTTATGGTTGACTGCATGACAGATAACCGCAATCGCACTGTCTCGGAAGTGAGGCACGCCTTTACCAAGTCAGGCGGCAACCTCGGCACGGATGGTTCCGTTGCCTACATGTTCAATCGCATTGGACTGCTGACATACCCGGCAGGCAGCGACGAAGATGCCATTATGGAAGCGGCGCTGGAGGCCGGCGCTGAGGATGTTGAAGTCAGCGATGATGGCAGTATCGAGGTTTCGACCAGCTACGAGGAATTCATGGCGGTTAAGGATGCAATGAAGGCTGCCGGGCTCAAGCCGGAAGATGCTGAAATTATCGAGAAACCGACTACTGATACGGTCGTATCGGAGGAAGATGCCGAGAAAATCATGCGATTGATCGATACCCTTGATGAACTGGATGACGTCCAGGAAGTTCACACCAATGCAGATTTTCCGGATGAAGTGCTTGCGAACCTGCAATAGCGGTAATCGCCAACCGTCATGATACGCCATCACCGGTTATGGTGTTGTTGATACCGATGGCTACAGGCACAAATATGTCACCAGTGGATTTATTAATATTAATGCTGACACGCTCGGCGATAAACTCGGTATCATATTCGGCGAAGTCAGCAAGATCGTTACAACCTGGAAGCCGGAATCGATGGCGATAGAACAGGTGTTCGTCAAACGCAATGTTGATTCGGCATTGAAACTGGGGCAGGCGAGGGGTGCTGCAATCTGTGCAGCAGTACAGGCCGAGCTGCCGATTGGTGAATACACACCGCGCGCGATAAAAAAAGCCGTGGTCGGCAGCGGCGCTGCAGATAAACAACAAGTACAACAGATGATTCAACGATTACTGGGTCTGGATAAACTGCCGCAGAGCGATGAAGCAGACGCACTGGCGATAGCAATCTGTCATGCTCACCATATTAAAATTCGATCTTCTGGCGTTGCTTCAGGCGCGCGCCGGGGGCGCTGGGTTTGATCGGTCGTATCAAGGGTAGTCTGCTCAGCAAACATCCACCGGAGCTGCTGGTGGATGTGCATGGTGTGGGTTATGAAATGGAAGCGCCGATGTCGACCTTTTATCAGCTGCCCAAGGTCGGTGAAGAGGTCGTACTGCATACGCATATGGTGGTGCGTGAAGATGCACAGCTGCTCTATGCCTTCTACTCAACCGGTGAACGCAAATTATTTCGTGACCTGATACGCATCAACGGGGTTGGCCCAAAGCTGGGCCTGACCATTCTTTCCGGTATCAGTGCCCGCGATTTCGTGCGTGCGGTGCGGGAGGGTGATGCGGCAGCATTGACCGGGCTGCCCGGTGTTGGCAAGAAAACGGCCGAGCGCCTGATCGTAGAATTGAGAGACAAGCTCAGTGATGACATGACACCGATTTCCGATGATTCAACCGGCGCATTTTCTGTTGCTGCGGGACATCAGCCCAGCCCGGTCAGCGATGCGGTCAGTGCCCTGACCGCACTGGGTTACAAGGCGCAGGAGGCCAGCCGCATGGTGCGCGCGGTGGATTCCTCGGGTCTCGAAACCGAGGCCATCATCAGGGCGGCCCTGCAGGGAATGGTGAAAGGCTGAAAACTATGGGTGAAGAGCGTATTATCTCAGCCGGGCAGATGGAAGAAGAAGTCGCTATTGACCGCGCCATTCGCCCGCAGCTGTTAAATGATTACCGCGGTCAGCCTGCGGTGACCGAGCAACTGGAGATATTTATTCCCGCGGCAAAAGCACGCAGGGAAGCGCTGGATCATCTGCTGATATTCGGACCGCCGGGCCTGGGTAAAACCACGTTGGCTCATATTGTTGCCAACGAAATGAAGGTGAATCTGCATTCAACATCGGGGCCGGTACTGGAGAAGCCGGGTGATCTTGCTGCACTACTGACTAACCTGGAACCGCACGACGTCCTTTTCGTCGATGAAATCCATCGGCTCAGCCCCGTGGTGGAAGAAATACTGTATCCGGCAATGGAAGACCACCAGCTGGATATCATGATCGGTGAAGGTCCCGCGGCACGCTCAATCAAGCTCGATCTGCCGCCATTTACGCTGATCGGAGCGACCACGCGTGCAGGCTCGCTGACATCTCCGTTGCGAGACCGCTTTGGCATCGTGCTGCGGCTGGATTTCTATTCATCACAGGATTTAACCCACATCGTGCAACGTTCGGCAAATATCCTGAATGTAGAAATCGATGAAGCCGGCGCCGCCGAAATCGCAAAACGTTCACGCGGTACACCGCGGATTTCCAATCGTCTGCTCAGGCGTGTGCGTGACTATGCCCAGGTCAAAGCGGATGGTGTGATAGCAAGCGAGATTGCATCGGCGGCACTGGAATTATTGAAGGTGGATCGCAGCGGCCTTGATGGCATGGACAGGCGCCTGTTGCAGGCCATCATCGAGAAGTTTGATGGCGGCCCGGTTGGCGTGGAAAACCTGGCGGCAGCGATTGGTGAAGAACGCGACACCATCGAGGATGTGATTGAGCCTTATCTGATACAGCAAGGTTACCTGATGCGGACACAGAGAGGGCGCGTAGCAACGGCGAATGTATATCGCCTGTTTGGCCTTCAACCGCCGGCGGCGACGAAGCAGGACCAGGCAACGCTGGACCTGCTACAAAACTGATAAAAAATAACAATAAACAATAACAATTAAACCATCATTTTTTTCGGCAGCCAGAACAGAGTGTTTACGCGAGCTCGGATTTGAGCAGGACCAATTAAAACAAGAATACGGAATAATCTTTGCCGTCCACGGCCTTTCGATACAGTATCAAAAACCTGCGGTGTTCAATGATGCGCTCACGGTTACTGCAGAAATTGTCGATGCGGGCAAGGCAAAACTGACATTTAAACAGATGATAACCAGAGATAAAGATAACACGCGCATTTGCAGTGCCGAAGTTGTAATCGCCTGCCTGAATGCGGAGAAATTTTCCCCCACACGTATACCGGCACAAATCCAGGAGGTGTTACATGGAAGCTGATATGTCATTAGTTAGCCTGGTATCACGCGCCAGCACCCTGGTGCAGCTGGTGATGCTGGCATTGCTGGCCGCTTCCGTACTGTCCTGGTTTGTTATTTTTACCAAGCACAAGATTCTCAAGGTCGCGCGTGAAGATGCTATTCGTTTTGAAGACCAGTTCTGGTCCGGTATTAACCTGGCTGATCTGTACAGTCGCCTTAAGAAGAAAAATGAAGAACGCAGGGGTATGGCGCGAATCTTCGAGTCCGGCTTTGCCGAGTATGCACGCTTGCACAAACGAACCACTGGCAGCGGGGAAATGTTACTCGCGGGTGTGCAACGCAGCATGAAAGTTTCACTGGCGCGTGAGGAAGACAGGCTTGAGGCCAATCTGTCACTGCTGGCAACTATTGGCTCCATCAGTCCCTATGTAGGCCTGTTTGGTACGGTATGGGGAATCATGCGTTCATTTACCGCGCTGGGTTCTGTGCAGCACGCAACGCTGGCAATGGTGGCGCCGGGTATCGCTGAAGCATTGATCGCGACCGCAATGGGTCTGTTTGCCGCCATTCCGGCCGTTATTGCCTACAACCGCTATTCAGACCAGGTCGACAGGTTGATCGGCTCTTACGAAAACTTCGCCGAAGAATTCTCTACCGTACTGCACCGGCAGAGTGCTGCTGAGCTTGATGAGCAGCGGTCAGAGGTTGCTTGATGAGCAGGACCGGAAAAAGAAAACCCGTCTCGGAAATCAACGTCGTACCCTATATCGATGTCATGCTGGTATTGCTGATTATTTTCATGATTACAGCACCGCTGATACAGCAGGGGGTTGAAATTGATTTGCCGCAGGCAAGCGCAAACCCCATGCCTCCCGACCAACGCGAACCCATGGTGATCTCGGTCAGCAAGGCTGGCGATTTCTATCTGAATATTGGTGAGGATAATGACAAGCCGATAGAGGCAGAGCTGCTGGTTAACCGTGTTGCCGCGGTCATCAGCAACCACCCGCAAACACCGGTGCTGGTTCGAGGTGACAGGGCTGTTGATTATGGACGCGTTACCGAGGCCATGGTGTTGCTGCAATCGGCGGGTGTTGAAAAAGTAGGTCTGATGACCGAATCACAGGATCAGTAGTTGTATGGCGTCATCCGGCCTGTGGCCAAGCCTGTACCAGTTAGTCAAACGTCACCCGAAGGCGGTGGCGGCTTCAGTTGGTTTGCATGTTGTCCTGCTGACGATGTTAAGCCTGAGTCTGACGAGTAGCGAGATACCGGAGCAGCCCAAACCCCAGGCAAGCACAATCAAGGCGGTAATGGTTGATGCAAAAAAAATAGACGATGAACGCAAGCAGCGCGAACTGGCCGAGCAACAGAAAGTGCAGCAGGCGCTGGCGCAGCAGAAAAAAATCGAAGAAGAGAAAAAACGAAAAGCTGAACTGAAAAAGAAAGAAGCGGAAAAGAAGAAGCAGGCCGAGTTGAAGCATAAGCAGGAGGCCGAGAAAAAACGCCTGGCAGAAGCAGAGCGCAAGAAAAAACTGGAAGTCGAACGCAAGCGCGTGGAAGAGCAGAAGCGACTGGCAGCGCTGGAAGTCGAAAAAAAACGCAAGCAGGAAGAAGCGGAAAAGAAAAAGCTGGCTGAGGAAGCGGAGAAAAAACGCCTGGCAGAGGAAGCGGAAAAGAAACGTTTAGCCGAGGAAGCAGAGAAAAAACGCCTGGCAGAAGAAGCCGAGAGAAAGCGCAGGGAGGAAGAGGCGCGGCAGAAAAGGCTGGCTGAAGAAGCCGAGAAGAGGCGACTGGCCGAAGAGGCCGAGCTCAAGCAACGCCTGGCTGAAGAAGAACAGCGGGTTGCTGAACACAACCGTATGCTGGATTCTTTAACGCGGCGATATGTTAGGATGATCACACAAAGAGTTGAAAGCAAATGGCTGCGTCCAACTACGGTAAATTCAAACATGTCCTGTGAAGTCTACGTCAGACAGACTGCACTGGGTGACGTGGTTAGTGTGAATTTGCAGGAGTGTTCGACGAACGATGTGGCATTTAAAAAATCAGTAGAACGCGCCGTGTGGGCGGCATCGCCGTTACCGGCACCGCCAAATCATGAAGTTTTTGTTAATGAAATACTTTTTACATTCAGGCCAGGGTCCTAGAGACCAGGGCATGAATGTATGAACCGGAGCATTTGTTACTGTTATGAATCGCTGGATATTATTATTTTTTGTAGCCTGTTTTAGCCAGACGGCCAATGCCGTTCTCAAGATTGATATTACCGAGGGCATCGAAGGCGCAACACCGATTGCTATCATACCTTTCCAGTGGAACAGTGCTACCAGGCTGAAAGATTCGGATATCTCCGAAATTGTGAGTTCAGACCTTGCTCGCAGCGGAAAATTTTCACCGGTAGCGGAAAAAAGCCTGCTTGCCAGGCCGCAGCGGCCTGAAGACATACACTTCAAGACATGGCGTGTTGCCGGGGTCGACCATCTTGTCATCGGTAGTGTTCAGATGGTAGCTAATGACAGCTTCAAGGTTGAATTTCGATTGTTCAATGTTTACCGCGGTGAACAGGTTCTCGGTTACAGTTTTAATGCCACAAGCGCAACCTTGCGCACGACTGCGCATCAGATCAGTGATCTGATCTTTGAGAAACTGACAGGTCTGCCCGGCGCCTTCAATTCCAGAATTGCTTATGTCACATCTTCGGGTAAGCCTGTTGAGTACAGGTTGCAGGTTGCAGATACAGACGGTTACAACCCGCAAACACTGCTGACCTCAAAAGAACCCATTATGTCCCCTGTATGGTCGCCTGACGGCTCCAGGGTGGCCTACGTGTCATTCGAGTCCGGTCTGTCAGCAATCTTCATACACGATATTCACAAAGGCACGCGTGAAAAGATCGCATCTTTCAAGGGTATAAACAGTGCGCCAGCCTGGTCTCCGGACGGCAAAACCATGGCCATGACACTGTCAAAGGATGGCAATGCTGATATTTATATTATTTCACTGCAAACCAGGGCACTGAGGCGCCTGACCAGTCACTGGTCAATCGATACCGAAGCGGCCTGGATGCCTGACAGTAATTCGCTGGTATTTACTTCGAGTCGAAGCGGCAAGCCGCAGCTGTATGAGCTGTCTCTGGATCAGGGCTCACGCCCCAAACGCCTGACATTTGAGGGTAAATACAATTCGAATGCCAGCGTCTCCGCTGACGGCAAGGCAATTGCGTTTGTCCATAGTGCAAATAATTCATATAAAATTGCGGTCCTGTATACAGACACGCGCGTCATGCAGGTGCTTACGGAAGGGCCACTGGATGAATCCCCTGATTTTGCGCCGAATGGGACTATGATTCTGTATGCGTCACAAGATAAAGGAAAGGCGGTACTCGCTGCGGTTTCAACAGATGGCAGGCAAAAGCAGCGGCTGGCACTGTCGGATGGTGAGGTGAGAGAGCCGTCCTGGGCAGCTAAACGTAAATAATTAATCCATAAGAGGTAAGGCAGGGCAATGAAAATTATAACAATGAAAAGCAGTGTGTTTGCACTGGTCATGGCATTACTCATTTCAGGCTGCACTACCGGTGTTCAACCTGATAGTGAAGCAGGAGCCGATGCTGGTGCTGGCGCCGAAGATGGCGAATACGAAACCGGTGCAACAGTTGGCACTATTGGTGACGGCGGTGCTTTTACGGGATCTGCGCTCGAGGGTATGACGATCTCGTATGAAAAAAATGCCATTAATGATCCAGGCAACGTGCTATCTATCAAAACGATCTATTTTGATTATGACAGCAGTGAACTCAGCGATGATGATGCAGAGGTGGTAAAGCACCATGGTAAATACCTTGCATTGAATTCTGATGCGTCTATGAGGCTGGAAGGTCATACAGATGAACGTGGTACGCGTGAATATAATATCGCTCTGGCGGACCGTCGTGCACAGTCAATAAAAAAATTACTGCTGTTCCAGGGCGCCAGCTCCTCGCAAATAACAATAATAAGCTACGGAGAGGAAAAGCCGGCTGCACTGGGTCACGATGAGGATGCGTGGAAACTGAATCGTCGTGCAGAACTTGTATATGAGTAATTCCGATGTTTAAGCAGAAAAACCTTTCAATTCTGGTGATCACCAGTCTGTTATCCGGTTATGCTGTTGCGGCTGATAACGAGATGTTATTGCGTATGACCGATAAGCAGAGAATTGAACGCCTGGAGAATATCATCGGCTCTGATGTGCTGATAGAGCAGTCACGCCAGCTCGAGGCATTGCAGCAGGAAGTCTCGATGCTCAGAGACATGCTCGAGGAAAAGGATTACCAGCTGGATATGATTACCCAGAGGCAGCGCAGTCTTTATTCTGATATGGACCGAAGGCTGAACAGTCTTGAAGGCGGTGCCAGCAGAACCGTTGTGGCAGCGCCGGTTCCACCGCCAGGCGCATCATCGGCATCTTCAGCATCGCCAGCTGCTGTTACAGGAGATGATAAAGATGGCGCACAACAATACACGGCTGCGTTCGACCTGTTGAAGGAAGGCCAGTACAGCAAGTCAATAACTTCCTTTGGAAGCTTTCTTGCAAACTACCCGGACAGCAAGTATGCAGACAATGCTCAATACTGGCTGGGAGAGGCCAATTATGTATCGCGCGAATACAAAACCGCACTGGATGCATTTCAGACGCTGATTGCCAAGTATCCCGAGAGTACAAAGATTCCAGGGGCCAGATTGAAGATCGGTTATACCTATTACGAACTGAAAAACTGGTCAGCAGCGAAAGATGCGCTGATGCAGGTCGTCAAGCTCTATCCCGACACTTCAGTTGCGACGAAGGCCAATGACCGCCTGGAACGTATCAAGCGTGAGGGCCATTGAGAAGGCCTCACTGTTTAGCTTTCGTTAAAACAGGACACCAGTCCAGGCATGCTCGATGTTCGACGCACTTTACTCTCGCAGAGGCGCAGGGAACGCAGAGGAAAATCAGAAAAAATACAAGTTAGACGAGTTACAATCTGGTCTGACAGTTATCGATACTGATGGAGCGCCTGCCAGGCGGTTTTATAACTATTACGTGTTCTTCACGGGATAAAAGCACAATAAATCTCTGCGCTCCCGGCGCCTCTGCGAGAGAACATATCTTCATCATGTATACCAATGCCCAACGATAACCGACTGAAGATTACTGAAATCTTTTTCTCCCTTCAGGGCGAGGCTCTGACGGTCGGGATTCCCACCACTTTTGTGCGCCTTACCGGTTGTCCCTTACGTTGCCAGTATTGTGATACCGCGTATGCTTTCACTGGCGGTGAGTGGATGGGTCTTGATGACATACTCGAGCGGGTCGCAGCGAATAAAACTCGCTATGTTACTGTGACCGGCGGTGAACCACTGGCGCAGAAACCATGTATCGAATTGCTAACGATGTTGTGTGATGCAGGATACACGGTCTCGCTCGAGACCAGTGGCGCAATTGATGTTTCAGCGGTGGATTCCAGAGTGGTGAAGGTGATGGATATCAAGACGCCGGGCTCTGGGGAGGAAAAGCGCAATTGCCTGGAAAACATCAGCCACATCAGTGCACGGGATCAGGTCAAGTTCGTAATTTGCGATGAGCAGGATTATGAATGGTCCAGAGAGCTGCTGCAGCGGCATAATTTGAATGAACGCTGTGAGGTGTTGTTCTCTCCCAGTTATGAGCAATTAACAGCCACCGATCTCGCTGAATGGATACTGCGTGATGGCTTGCCGGTGCGTATGCAAATGCAGCTGCATAAACTGCTGTGGGGCGACCAGCCGGGTAAATGAAGCATGACGACACGATCAAAAGCTATTGTGCTGCTCTCCGGTGGACTCGATTCCGCAACAACATTGGCAATCGCCAGCAGGGATTTTGAGTGTCATGCGATCAGCTTTAATTACAGCCAGCGCCATGTCTCTGAACTGAATGCGGCAAAACAGCTGGCAAAGGCCCGTGAAGCAAGCTGGCAGCTTATTCAGCTCGATGAAAGCGTGATGACGGGGTCTGCGTTAACCGATAGCAGCATCGACGTGCCTGAGGCTGGTCTCAACCAGGGCATACCGGTGACCTATGTTCCTGCCAGGAATACGGTATTTCTGGCGCATGCACTGGCAGTGGCAGAAGTGCACGGTTCAAGTGATATTTTCCTCGGTGTTAATGCCGTTGATTATTCCGGCTATCCGGATTGCCGCCCTGCTTATATCGAGGCGTTCGAGCACATGGCTAACCTGGCAACCAGGGCTGGAGTTGAAGGCCAAAAGCTGGGTATTCATGCGCCCTTGATCAATATGAGCAAGGCTGAAATAATTTCCACCGGGATGCGGCTGGGGGTTGATTATTCGCTGACTGTCTCCTGCTACCAGGCCGACCAGCAGGGCAGGGCTTGCGGCATATGTGATTCCTGCCGCCTGCGCCGCGATGGATTTGAGGCTGCGGGCGTTCCAGATCCAACGATTTATCGGTAGTCTGTAGTGTGTACGCTGTTCTGCACGATCAGGTTTGTTTTTCGGCGTCAGTCCATGTATCATGCGCGGCTTCGGGCCGTTAGCTCGGCTGGGTGATGAGCAACCGAATGTGCAGTGGACATTCGCAGTTCGACGAACGACCGGTAAGGAAACCGGGCCGGTATCAGTGTAATTTTAAGTGAGGACAGGAGTCCGAACGCCAGACAGATTATATATTCCCAATATTTGGGCCGTTAGCTCAGCTGGTAGAGCAGTTGGCTTTTAACCAATTGGTCGAAGGTTCGAATCCTTCACGGCCCACCATCTTTTCAGTGGCGAGGGACGAGTAACGAGGTGCGAGGTCGTACCTGAAGCCTTACTCCTTGTTATCTGAAGCAGTATTCAAGATTCCAGCGGAAATAAAAAAACCCCGGCATGCCGGGGTTTTTTTGTGCCTGCTTACCAGTGCTTACTTGCGCTGGCTTGGGCCATTTACTTCCAGGCCGTTACTCATGTAGGTATGGAAGTACTCGAGTGCCTTGTATTCATCACTCTGTGCCGAGAATGGCTTGGCGCGTACCTGCTTGTTACAGCCGCCGTAACGACGGTGCAGGGTACCCATGCCATCACCCTTGTCGGAATCGCCAGCCCACTTGTTACGGTAGACAGGGAATCCTGTAGGATGGCCCAGCGCAGGGCTGAGAATATCCGCACGGATTTTGCTGCCCGCATAGTGGTAATGGCAATCAGCACAGGATATGTTCAGCTGTCCGCGCTTGGCATAGAAGTGCTTCTTGCCGCGGTTATAGGCCGCCATTGCTTTCGGGTCATTAGGCACCTTGATGTTCAGCTTGTTGCCACGTGACAGAAAAGCCAGGTATGCGCTGACATATGCGATGTTGCCGGTCTTTGTCTTGTAAGGTTTCTCGCCATTGTCTTTCAGGCACTTGTTAATGGCGCTTTCCAGGGTAACGACTTGTCCAGCCTTCGTGTCGAAGTAAGGATAATTCTGACGAATACCTTTTTTATAGTTCGGGAAGCAGTCAGCAAAACCTTTGCCATTGGCAAATTTCTTGTTGAAGAGTTGTTCCCCTTTATCTACGAATATTTCGTAAGAAGGGAATTCCTCGAACGCTTCCCACTGTTCACGAGATGCAGGATCGATAGAATAAACACCATTGATGAAATCACCCTTTGGTGTATCAGGGAATTTCTTGAAATAGTGTTCTCTGAATTCTTTCAGATCCTGATCAGGTGTCGCCTGTGCAGCAAACGGTGTCACTACCAGAAATGCAGCAGTTAGGACGTTAGCAATTTTATTCATTGTTCACCCTTTAATTGTTATTGATTGGTAATCCAATGGACTACTTGATTGTTTCATCAATTGAGTCGCTATTACCCTTGTTGTCCACCCAGCTTACCTTGATGGAGTCACCGGATTTGGCGCCACTGAACTTGAATGACAGGAATGGATTTTTTGAAATCGCGCTGCCCCACTGTGCGCTTAACACAGTTTTTCCGCCGGATTCACAAACAACTTCCTGGATAAATTCAGCAGGGATGGGCTGACCTGACTTTTTGTCTTTGCGCAGGCCGGTTTCCATCGGGTGGCTGATCAGGGCCTTGACAGTAGCAACACCGTCTTTCGCTTTTGCCCTCAGTTTGATTGATTTTGCCATGTTTCTAATTACCTCAAATTTACTTGTCGATTAACCGCCACAACCACCGATGGTGACCTTGACTTCTTTCTTGGTGCTGTAAAGCTTGCCGCCAGCTTTGGCGACTGCAATAACATCTGATGTCTTGCCCATCTTGACGCGGGTCGAGATGTAAGCCTCGGTGTTCGGACCAAGTTCATAGGTTGAGGTCAACGGGGTATTGTTATTGGCAACCAGAATACTCATGCTTGTGGTGCCATCGATATTACTGGTAACAGTGATAGGCACAACAGCGCCGTTTTCTGCTATGTCCGGAGCTTTCAACTGGATTTTGTCACTGGCGGTTGCGTCAGCACTCCCCATTGAGCCAGTCATAGCAGCACCGACTTCTTTGGCTTCAAACGCGTCTTTTGCCCATGCGGCCATGACTGCTTTAGGTGTCAGCAGGCCTGCGCTTACTGCAGCACCAACTGCACCAGCGGCCAGCGATCCTTTCAGCAGTGTTCTTCGATTGTGATTCATATTGTTTTTACCTCTAACTACAATGTATAAATAAATTGTGAAACCAGTTCGATTTCCTTCGCCGAAAGCACGCCGTGTGGACCGAATGGAATCATGATTGAATTCGGGTTATTAACGCGTGGATCTGAGATCTGTGCTTTCATTTTTTCATAGTCAGGAAACCTGGCTTTCATCGCAACCAGTGGTGGCCCGATATTACCCGCAAGTGTTCCACCTTCAATCTGGTGGCATGCAAGGCAGTTACCTTTCACTCTGTCGAATGCCAGTTGCTTTCCCTTTTCTATATCTGCAGCATCCGCTGCGCTGGCTGTTATTGGTGCGATCAATCCGAGACAGCCTATCAAGGCTGTTACAGAGACCGATGTCTTGATCAAATGTGCGGTTCGCCGCATTTGCTCTCTCCTCCAGATTATGTGTCAATGGGAATGTTCTAATAGAACAATGGGCTATAGCATACACTCTAGAAAGCTTATGACAAGGCTAAAGGGTAAAAAAAAGTAGGGAATAAGCAGGCGCTAATACAGTACATATATTAGTGTTGGATAATATATGTTGTTTTGTAGTGTTTATTGATTACTCTTTTTAACGATTTCCAGCAGTTCTTCCTTCTTGGTTTCAAGACGTGCTCTGGAGGTTTTACTCAGGTCCTTGTGATTGAGTGCATTTTCATACTGCTGTAATGCAAGTTCATTATAACCCTGTAAAGCATATTGATTTCCCGTTGCTTCCAGTGCAGCACTCATCTGGCCATTGAGGTGATAAGCCTGTGCCAGTGTCTGGTAGATTACTGCGTATTGGTCAGTCTGCAGTTGACGCAGTAACAACTCTATACTTTTTTCAGGTTGCCTGACTTCATTAAGCGCCTTGGTGTAAGCGAGGGTAACCGGGAGATAGCCCGGATAAAGACTGTTTAACTGTTCAAGCTGCTTTAATGCTTTATCCATGTTGTTGTTGGCAGAGTACGCATCTGCCAGCGCCAGCTTGATCCAGGGGTGTTTGTGCTGTTCGGATAATTTTTCAAGAATTGCGATAGATTCAGCAGGGCGATCAATTTTGGTTAATGCGAATGCACGCAGGTAGTCGGCAATAACACCTTCATGTTGTTCATTGGCCTCGATAAGCTTTCTCAGGCTGTTGTTGTTATTTACCAGTACAGCGAGACGCGCTTTGGCAAAAAGAAAATCCTCGCTGTTTTTGGGCAGGGTTGAATGCTCGTCCTTGATACGGTTTTTTGCCTCGGTTACGCGGTTGATGTCGAGCGGGTGGGTTCGTATGTATTCAATTTGCAGACCGCTGCTTTTATCCAGCAGGTGCTCAAAGAACTCGACCATGCCATCGGGATTGATGCCGGCTTCGATGAGCAGGCCGATGCCGATTCTGTCCGCTTCGTACTCATTGGTGCGTGTAAAGTTGATCTGTGATTGCTGCGCACCCGCTAATCCCCCCATCAGCACGGCCTGGCCCATTTCCGAGTCCTGTGAACCCACCAGTATCGCGGCAAGCAGGGTGGCGATATTGATCATCATTGAATTGCCGGATTCATCAATCATGCGTGCCAGGTGGCGCTGGGTGACGTGGGAGATTTCGTGGGCGAGTACGCTGGCAAGCTGGCTTTCATTATCGGCATCGAGAAAAAGTCCGCTATGCACGCCGATGTAGCCGGCGGGTAATGCAAAAGCATTAATGACGGGCGATTGCACGATAAAGAATGTGAACTTTCTACCGGCCTCATCGGACTGGGTGACCAGCTTTTGAGCGAGGCTCTCCAGGTAATAGTTTAGCTGGACGTCATCAACGATGGGCAGGCTGGCTTTCAGGTAACGGTAGTAGGCCAGGCCCAACTGCGATTCCTCGCGAGCGCTGATGCTGCCAAGAGTCGGGTCACCCAGGGTGGGCAATTCTGCCTTTGAAGCACTTCCAATGAGCAGGGCCGGAAGTAACAGGAATTGGGCTAAACGTGCCCCGAATCTGGTGTATCTATTCTGCATATTTATTAAACAGACAAGCTCTGGCAGTAAAAGTTGTAAGATTAATCGTTGCTTGCCTTTTATCAACGTATCCTTTATATATATGGCCTGTTTTTCAGCGCACAAGTGTTGTGCATACTTTTAGATACAGGAGTCTCAACAGTGGCAGATTATGACGAAGAACTTGATGCAAGTGGCCTGAATTGTCCTTTACCCATTCTGAGGGCGAAAAAAGCGCTTTCCGCGATGGATGCGGGCAAGGTTTTACGCATTGTGGCAACTGACCCGGGTTCTGTAAAGGACTTCGAGGCGTTCGCCAAGCAAACAGGCAATGAATTGCTGGAATCGACGGAAGAAGGCGGTAAATTCTGCTTTTTGATGAAGAAATCCTGATTGTTTTGCCAGACGGACACAAATAAACCCGGTGTAATCGGGTTTATTTGTGTATAAATAAAATACCAATAAATACAATAAAAACAGGGTTTTTTATCCAATTAAATTGACAGGCCAGACCGGCCCATCTATTTATTGTCTAATTCACACCCGACAATAACAACTAAACAAGTAAACAAGTAATTTTTTAATTCTTTTTTTATTCTGGAGACCGATTCAATGAATTTTAGAATACGTAAATCCATGCTTGCAGTTGCTGTATCAGGCCTTCTGGCCGCACCGCTGGCGCAGGCAACCAATGGTTACTTCATGCACGGTTATGGCAGCAAGGAAAAGGGCATGGCCGGTGCAGGTGTTGCCTACAATCATAATGACGCCATGGCGGCAGCAAACAACCCGGCAGCAATGGCCTTTGTCGATCAGAGAGTTGATGTGGGTCTGCAGATATTCAGCCCCTCGCCGCGTAAATACACCTCGACTGGTCCTGCCTCCAATTTTCTGGATCCGGTGACAGGGCAGTTCACCTTCAGTATTGGAGACGGCAGTCAGAGCATAGAGAGCGAAAACGATTTCTTCCTGCTCCCGCACGGTGCCATTAACTATATATTGAATGACAAAACCACGATTGGCCTGGCCGTATACGGTAATGGCGGCA
>WOR8_10003836_pt1 | contig 15267 bp, 11 predicted proteins | sample DeeMarSeWOR38_10_FD_19890 | JGI IMG/M metagenome (IMG submission 19890) | reverse complement strand
CCATAAACCGGATTGGCGGTTACAAGCCCGGTCGATTCCGTCAAACCGTAAACTTCCAGCAGGGTCGCTTGAAAAGTTGTTTCGAATCGCGTTAAATGCTCCGCCGCGAGAGACGCACCGCCGGACAGTCCCATACGAAGGGAGGAAACGTTTCTTGGTCGCACATCAAACTCATTGAGAAGATAGCCGAACATGGTAGGTACACCCGGAAACCAGGTCACCCGGTATTGCTCGATGGCCTCGAAAACCATTTCCGTCTGGAATCGCGGTGTCACGATAACGCTGCCGCCGCTGTTGAGACTGCCGAAAATCGGGCTGGCGTTGGCGAAGATGTGAACAAGCGGAAGGCAGGCCATCGTCACGTCCGTTTCCTGCAGCCCATAATTTTGAGCTGTGTTAGCCCCCCCAAAAATCAGGTTTCGATGAGTCAGCACAACGCCTTTGGGCCGTCCGGTGGTTCCTGAAGTGTAAAAAATAAATGCGGGATCATCGGGCGCCCTATCCCGAACGGCAACGGGCTTCAGTCCCCTGACGCACGTTTCCAAAGCTTGCCGCAGGCTTTGGTTTTCATCCTTTATAATGACTTCTTTCAGATAAGCAGCTTGGCCTTTGATCTCCTGTAACAAGGGTTTGAACTCGCTCGTTGTGAGCAGGCAGCAAGCCCCGCAGTCTTCTAAAATATAAAAAACCTCTTGGGCGGTGTACACAGGGTTAATCGGCACAGCCACAGCGCCGGCTTTGATGATAGCGAAATAACCCAGGATAAAATCGGAGTGGTTAGGAAGCAGGAGAGCGACGCGCTCGCCCGTTTGGACTCCCAGCTCCTGTAGCGCGCCCGCCATCTGGTCGGTGATGTTCTCCAGGTCCCGATAGGTATAGTGATTCTGAGAGCCGAAGTCGCGCAGAAAAATGCGTTCTGCGAATTGGTCCACCTTTAACGTCAGGTATTGCGGCAGGTTGAGGGCGCTCATTCTTTAAAACTCCTTCATGGCTGCTTTAGATTTTGGCTCACGATTCCATCTCATCCCATTGGATAACCCATCCGGCACCGCTTCCTCCATCCACGAACAGGGTCTGCCCTGTTATGAAATTGGAATCGTCGGACGCAAAGAGCAAGAGCGCTCCTGTAAGGTCGGTTGGTTGGCCAATGCGATTTAAGGGAGAGCGTTTGGCGATTAAATCACGGCGCTTGGGATCGGATAGCCATTCCCGAGTCAGGGGAGTTTCCATATAACTGGGAGCAATGGCGTTAACCGTGATGGCATATCGCGCCCACTCGATAGCCAGCGCGCGGGTCAGATGAATAATGCCGGCTTTGCTGACACTGTATGGCGTTAACCATGGAACCGCCTTACCCCCCGCCGCGGAAGATATATTTATAATCTTTCCACCGCCGGTGTCCGCCATCGTTCTAGCGACAACCTGTGAGCAAAAAAACGTCCCCTTCAAGTTGGTGTTCAACACGGTATCCCATTCATCTTCTCGAAAGTCCAATGCCGGTTTCCGAATATTCGTGCCGGCGTTGTTTATCAGTATATCAATTTTCCCCAGCGTGTCGGTCGCCGCTTCAACCATCGGGAGCAATGTATCTGGGCGGGATATGTCGGCGTATAATGCAATCGCCGGGCTGTAAGACTTATCGATTTCTTGAGCTACCTGTCGCCCTTCCTCTATATGTCGGCTTACGATAACTACACTAGCGCCTGCCCTCGCTAAGTCCAGGGCCATACATCTGCCTATCCCCTTGCTTCCTCCCGTAATTAACGCAACTTTTCCACTCAAGTTAAACGGATAGTCTAGACTCATGTTAGAATAAACCTCCTAATCGTTCCAGAACTATGTCGCAACAGATGCATTTTTAAAAAAAATAATACAATTCAGGTTGATAGAAATTGAATCCGGATTATCTTTGCACACGGTGAAACTCATCCGGACATATAGCATACGGCTGAGTTAGTGTCCATCCACAATGGTCTCTAACCCATCAAACTATCAATGGAGCAGTTACTCTGTTTTCATTAGGAAAAACAAAAGGGTCTTCATTTTTGACAGTGGGTATTGTCAAATAGAAACCCAAATAAGCATATTATAACACTATCTTAAACACCACGCTCCGCGTTCATGTAATTATGACTTAGAAGGATACGATTAATTGATATAACTCTAAATTATTAGACGGCTTTTAATTCCCTTAAACGAATTCTAACGGTCGAAAAAGGTAATAAAATCAGGCGGAATACGCTGTTACTCGACCTCTCAAGCCGGTAACGAGTGTTCGAATCCCGCTGGGATCACCAACATTCCTGCCAAGAGAATTACCAGATATCCGGCAAGCTATAATTATTTCACCTCGAAGCGCATTCCCAAAAAAATAAGATACTTTACTTGACAATGCCACTTGGGTGGTATATCGGTGGTATACCATCCACAATTAAAAAACTAATAATAATTGGACTCATGGATAAAGAAGCAGTTTTTCAAGAATTGAGGCGTAAAATCTTCCAGAAAAAGCTTTCACCAGGACAATGGTTGGTTGAGAGAGATATTAGTGGAACCTATAAAATAAGCCGAACCCCAGTAAGAGAAATACTAAGAAGACTTTCGGTAGAAGGATTAGTCACGCTGGAGCCTTCCAAAGGATATATGGTAAAACAGCTCAATTTAGAAGAAATCGTTGAGATTTTTCAAGCACGAGAAGCTATAGAAGGGATGGCATCACGGCTTGCCTGTCTCAGAGGCGAGGAAAACTTCTTTTTGCTTGTTCAGCAGCTCAAAGCCCAATTAGAAGAGATTAAAATCAATGAGCAAGCAGACTGTGTGCTGAGCGTTAAAATTGGAAGGCAACTGCATGAAGCGATTATAGAAGCCTCAAATAACTCAGTGATATTCGAATTCTATCAGAAGCTAAAGAATTTGGCGGCACTAACAAGAAATATTACAGAGAAATCTATAGAGATTGAAGCGGCTTCAAAAAGAAGCCATATCGCAATAGCTCGTACACTTCTGGAACGCAATGAGATCGAAAGCGAAAAATTAATGCGCGAGCACCTGAATAATACGTGTCGCCTGCTGGTGCAGTCTCACCTGATAGATCGGGCCGGTTTATAAAATCACTAATACCGGGATGAGAAAAAACTTGAGAGAAATGTTGGGAGGGGGCAGGAGACCATAACTGTAATTTTGCAGTCGATGATTTAATCTGGCATGCGATTTTTTATTAAATAGTTGTCGTAATTGAATTTGCACAAGCCATATCTTTCGATACCTTTATCTTAAGGCTTTTTGCATAAATTCCGGGGTGACCCCCGAAAGGAGGTGATATCGGAAACGCCATCCACAATTCTTCGGGTATGGTCTAGAGGAAATCAAATTTTTTTCAGTCAAAGGAGGTCAAGCTATGATAAAAAAAACGTTTTCTTTTCTTATTATTCTGCTGGCCGCTCTTTTTATCCCGCATGGATATTCTTCTGCCGAAGCTGCCGACGTTACCATATCTTACTCAGACTGGCAGCTCGCTCAAGATATATGGGGGCGGTCACTTAGGGAGGCAATAGCAAAATTTGAAGGATTAAATCCTGGTATCAAGGTCAAACCAGAGCCAGTCGCGTTAGGTCAACGCGATGTCAAATTTACTACTGCTATTCGGGGTGGGAAAGGCCCTGATGTATTTGCCCTTGATGCAAACCCTGTTAAACAATATATTAAGGAAGGTTGGGTTAAGGATCTAACACCATTCATCGAAAAAGAAGGGGGTAAGGAGTGGCTTGCTGATTTTTATCCAGCATCTCTTATGCCGGTCACGGAAAACGGAAAAACATACGGCGTTCCTAAAAATGTAGTTGCTATGGTTCTTGTTTATAATTCTAAGATATTCAATGACGCCGGTATTCCGAACCCGCCCAAAACGTGGAAAGAATTTCGAGAGATTGCAAAAAAACTCACCATGGACACGGATGGAGACGGCAAGGTCGATCAATGGGGTGTGACACTGGTCTTAGCAAAGGCCTGTTTTGATTTGAGGTTTTCTGTTGTACTGAGAGGTCATGGTGGTGATTTTCTGACCCCAGACTGGAAGCATTCGAATTTGAACACTCCGGAGGCAAAAGAAGCTTTTAACATGGTGGTAGACATGATCTTAAAAGATAAGAGCATGCCCCCAGGAGTTGCTCAGGTGGACTGCAATGGTGCACGGCGGTTAATGGCCCACAAGAAGGTTGGAATGATTTTTGGAACTATGTGGACGATTACAGAGGTTGCCGGTATGAACCCGGACCTGCATGGTTGGAAAGTTCTCGAAATGGCTCCTGTTCCTCAACCAGAAGAGAGTGCCTCCAAAATTCGTTCTACACTCTATCAAAAGTCTCTTTTTATGAATCCCAACACCAAGCACCCCGAAGCTGCCTGGAAGTTGTTGAAGTTTCTGACGGATAATAGGCAAATGGAGAAGTGGTTTATCGACAACAACATGCTCTCCTGCCGAAGAAGCGTCAATGACAGCTTTGGTCCCATTCTCCAGAGTAAGTATGCAGCCATTGTAACAGAAGAAATCGACCAGCATGCGGCCTTCTTGCCGTTGATGCCGCAATGGCCTGAATGTCTGGAGACATTCCGTCAAAGTCTGCAGGCGGCTGTTGCCGGACAAAAGCCCCCAGAACAAGCACTGATGGATGCACATAATCAGATTGAAACGATTTTAGGCCGCTAATAAGCTTTACTAAATAAGGGGCAAGATCTTTTTCTGCCCCTTACCAACTTTTCAACCTTTAATTGTTGCGCATTTCAGAATGAGAATTCGCGAAAAGTATACAGGCTTCTTATTCATTTTTCCGGCATTTCTCCTTCTTGTCAGTATACTGGGGTTTCCGGCATTTGCGGCTGTGATGCAGAGCTTTAATCTCATCTGGGTTAAAATCCCTTCCTTTTCTCTCACGAGTTATCACCGCCTAATCGGTGACGTGGAATTTCTGGGTACATTGAAAAATACGGTGATATTTGTCGGATTAACGGTGAGCTTTCATCTGCTGATCGGTTTGGGCGTTGCACTGTTATTGAATTTAGAGATCAGAAACAAGCGTTTTTTCAGAGTAATCGCCATTCTCCCCTGGACTGTTCCGGACGTCATTGGTGGACTGATCTGGAGATTTATGTTCGATACGCTCCCAGGGATGATCAACGCGATATTATTGGAGTTTGCAATTATTGTGGACCCCATCGACTGGCTGGGTAATCCTAAGCTTGCCTTCGGGTGTCTGATTTTTGCCGAAACCTGGCGCGGGTACCCTTTCGCAATGCTCATTTTGCTGGCCGGATTGCAGGCAATACCCCAAGTACAGTATGAGGCGGCTCAAATAGATGGCGCTTCAAAATTTCAAAGCTTTTTTTACATTACACTACCGAACTTAAAATACATGATCATCATTGCATTTGTTTTGGACACGATCTGGGAGTCCCGTTTGTTCGGCATGATTTATAGTATGACTGGCGGAGGTCCCGGGTACAGCAGCCAGGTCCTCTCTCTTCTTACCTACAAACATTATTTTCTGTTTTTCAATACGTCTTATGCGGGAGCCATTGCAGTCGTTTTGGCAGTTTTCATGTTAATTATCAGTCTCCCATATCTGGTCATGACAATGAGAAGGGAATAGACAATGGTTGCGAAGAAACCCTTATTTTGGGCATTCGTATATGCCGCGCTGATTTTCATGGTCCTTTTCAACCTCATTCCGTTCTTCTGGATGACCAGCTCATCTTTGAAAACAGATTATGAAGTAATTGATTACCCGCCCACCATATTACCTAAAAAAGTCACGTTTGGTGCATATACGAGGATGTGGACCCAAGAGCAGTTTTTTCAATATTTTCTCAACAGCCTTACGGTTTCCTCCACAACCGCCTTTTTCTCATCCTTTATAGGAGTATTCGCTGCTTATGGATTTTCGCGTTTTTATTTTAGAGGCCGGACAACATTGATGACGATTTTTCTATCATCCCAATTGATTCCTGGAGTTTTGCTGGTCGGACCTTATTTCAAAATGCTTAGTTATGTCGAGCTTTACAACACACTCTCGGGGCTCATCTTATCGCAGACGACGATCACTCTTCCTTTCAGTATTTGGATGCTAAAAGGCTATGTGGACACCGTGCCGGAAACTATCGATCAGGCGGCCATGGTTGATGGAGCTTCACGTTTGAGAATATGTTTGACGATCATCCTTCCAAATATCCTGCCAGGGTTAGTCGCAACCATTATTTTTGCATTTCTTCTTTCCTGGGGAGATCTTCTTTGGGCACTTTGTTTAATCAGCGACCAAGCAAAACAGACAATGACGCTCGGAATTACGCAGTTGGTTGGACAATTTCGTGTCCAATGGTCCGAAATCATGGCGGCAACGGTTATCGTTACGATTGTTCCGGCAACTCTATACCTGCTCTTGCAGAGATACCTTATTCAGGGCTTCACCGAAGGGGCCGTGAAACGATGAAGACGACCGAATTGCTTAGAGGTTAAAATGATATACAAAAAACTTGGGCGGACAAACATTGAAGTTTCTATCATTGCCATGGGGGGGCATGAATACCTGGCAGATGGTCAGTCCCGCGGTTTCAATGAGAATTTCAATCTCGCTATTAAACCTGGTTACATATTTCCTGGTTTTGGAATGGGAAAAAGAAAAAAAGTTTTATCCATTGCTTTTGAAAATGGTATCAATTTGTTCGACGTCACACAGGATTCAGAGAAAGAAGCGCTAGGACGAAACTTAAAGGAAATCTCACCACCCTATGAAATATATATTCAGACTAGGCCCGAGGGTATGATCTATACCTACGACCTCTATAATCAAAAAATGGCCCAATATGACCTGTTAAAGGTCGAAGTTCAAAGAGGATTAAAGTTGCTTCAGAGAGACCACCTTGATTTTTTAAATATCGCCTTTATGCAATCAGCTCTGGATAATGATCCTGAATACTTAGAAAAGATAAAAAGTAATATTGAGCGCCTAAAAAAGGAAGGACTAATACGCTTTGCCTGCGCCGACACATTCTCAGGTGAATACTGTTACTTAAAACAGATTACTTCAAATGCATTCGATGCCGTATATATCAATTTTAATTTTGCCGATTATGGTGCACTCAGAAGGGTTTTCCCTAAAGCGGAGGAGAAGAGACTTGGAATCATTTCGCGAGAAGCATTCATGAAAGGCCAGTTATTCAAGATGGCTGATGAAATTGGATATACGGATAGAAGCAAGTTGGCCCAAACTGCCTTGAAATGGAATCTCTCTCACAAAGCTGTCACCACAGTGGTTGTCGGCACCAACAATCCAGATAATCTTTTAAAAAATCTCACGGTTTTAAACGATCTGAACCTAACAGATGATGACAGGGATATCATCGAAAAAACTAAGACTTCTCGAATTTTTAAAACTTACGAAGAAAAAAAACTACAAGAATTTTACCCGAACAACGAATAATCATAATGATAGAGACATATTATATTGGATGCTCAGAAAGTTTATAGGGCGTACTCAACCATGTGGAAGTTCAAGATCCTTATTTCTATTTTAGTTATCACCAGCGCTGCGCCGTACAACGCTTTATCCGGTACTTTTAAAGTGGTTGACAATGATTTTCTATGGATCAGCCCTAATTTAAAAGAGACAGAGCTTCCAGGAATCCATAATTTCGATATGTCTTTCATTAGTGAGAATTTTCCATTAGGACATCTCGCACATGACAAATATTTTGAACAGCACGGATTCTCACCTCCCTTAAATTTTCTGCAATCACTCCGTAGGGGATATAATTCATTGGCTCAACTTAAAGGAAAGGATATTATTTTCCATAAAATTGGCATAAAAAGACCTCTGAAAACAGATATTACACCTTCCGGTGCTCAACGGGCCGCTCCCTATTTACTCGGCGTACCCAATTCAAACTTCGTATTAGTCGTTTATCCTTATTATTTTTACGGATGCAAGGAAAATGATCACATTGTCGAGGTGTACTCTGAATTCGGTTGCCTTCTGCACACATTTGATTCGCTTCCGACCCATGGTCTGAATACTAATCCGAACATATTGATCTCACCAGAAAAGTCCGGTTGCTGTGATTCCCTGAAATGGAGTATACGATTCTACAATCTTCATACGGGCGTTGTTTCGAATTTCAGCTGCCCTGAAGGATTTTGTGGCGATGTTCTGTTCACAAAACTTGGCAACGATGGCCCGTTTATTGTTGGGCAAGAAATAACTGGAGCGGTTCAAGGAGTCGGTGCCACCCTTCAAACCAACATTTTTGTTATCGATACAGATGGCTCGCTTTTGGCATCTGGTAAAATGATACACGTTGTCCGTAATCCGTCAATTCGCAAGCAACACATGCGCGATATTTCGCCATACAGCATCTCAAAACTCGTTTCGCTTAAACCTGCTGACGATAACATTACATGGTACTTGCTGTTCAATGATGACAACAGGCAAATTGCGCTGAAATTGGCAGGTATTTCATATGGCCTGACGCCTGCAGTTGCGTTTTTAATAGCCAAGAATCCAGATGATAAAGAAACTATTAAATTAGATGATCAACAACTTGGTATTCTGCCGATAATAGGAATAAGTGAACCCGGAGAGTTTACATTCTCACGAAAGAGCTCGAAATCTGTATTGAGGATGCATATTCAAGCAGATAAGATAAACAAACTAATTTTTTAGAATTATCTATGAAATTTTTGTTCTGTATTTCACATGTTGAAAAAGATCTAATAATAAAGGACTACGGATGAAAGCAGGGATGAGACCCCGCGAGCGAGTTATGGCAACATTAAGCCTTCAAGAACCTGATCGCGTGCCGATCGATTTGGCCCAGGCTTGCGGCGATGGCATCACTGTGACAGCCTACCGTAATCTCATCAATTACCTTGGGATGCCCGAAAGGCCGATTAGAATCCTGACTAAGCTGGCTCAGACCGCATTAGTCGACGAGGATGTTCTGCACCGTTTTCACGTTGACTTTCGCCGCGTTGATCTTGGCCCGCCTGATAACTGGCAGGATGAGCCCGTCGGTGAGGACGGATACAGAGATGAGTGGGGTGTGGTACGGACTCGACCCAAGGATGGCTTTTATTATGACCTCACACACTCGCCTATCAAAGAAGACACAATGGCGGCCATTGAGCGGCATCGCTGGCCTGACCCTTACAACCCCGGCCGCTATCGCGGTCTCCGTGAGCGAGCCCGTGAGTTACACGAAGAAACTGACTTTGCTGTTGTCCTCCAAGTCAACTGTGCATTTTTTCTGCGCTGCGCAGAGCTGCGCGGGTGGGAAAATTTTTTTATGGACCTGGCCGGCAACCCTAAGTTCGCGTGCGCTTTGATGGATCGCTATCTAGATATCCGTTTGAGGATTGCAGAAAAAGCGTTAGAGGAAGTGGGTGACAACATTGACATCATTATGGTCAGCAGCGACGACCTTGGGATGAACGACCGAACGATCCTCTCTCCCAAAATGTACAGCGAGCTAATTAAACCCCGTCAGAAGCGGACTTTCGACTTTTTTAAAGACCGTACACAGGCCAAACGGTTTTATCATTGCGATGGTGCGATCTATCCAATTATTGAAGATTTGATCGAGATCGGGGTTGAGGCGCTCAACCCGATTCAGGTCTCAGCTGCTGGCATGGGCAACACCAAAAAGCTTAAGGCCGAGTTTGGTGATCGACTCACCTTTTGGGGAGCAATTGACACCCATCACGTCCTCCCGCATGGCACGCCTGAGGACGTTCGCAGTGAGGTCCGTCGGCGAATATTTGATCTCGGCCCCGGCGGAGGCTATGTTATTTGCTCGGTGCACAACATCCAGCCTGAGGTGCCACCGGAGAATGTGGTGGCAATGTTTGATGCAGCTTATGGTTTAGGTAGATACCCCTTGAAGTAGAACTTATTGACAAACTGGATCTGTTGCGCAGGAACGCTTTTTCTAACATTTGAGTTTCTATTATTATACTAGTATCGCAATCGATTTTCATCGCTAAAATAAATGACTTTATAGCTAAAGAAATTCTTATTAAAAAAAACCTTAAGATGCATTTTGGTCCAACCTAAATTTTCTAATCTTTCATTTCATATTGGGATGCAATAACAATCATTGACTTTTATCCCTCAGGTCAATCGGCCACGTGTCAATAACCTTTTTATGGTGGGAGTATTTTTTGACAAAAAAAGAGGAGTGGGGGACGAGAGTGAAAGGTTGACATATTTTTGACCTTATTAAGATTAAATAATTTTGTTATCAGGTTAAAAAATTGGATACTCGAAATGAACGCATCAATAACGGCATCAATGCTTTACGACTATGTTCAATGCCCCCATAGAGTATATCTGGATATTTTTGGAGATCCAAATCGACGGGACCCTATAAGCGCCTTTGTCCAACTCCTTTGGGAAAGAGGGAGTGCTTTTGAGCGGGAAACAATCGAAAAATTGCAAATCCCGTTTGAAAACCACCGTGTGTATTCTGCTGAAGAAAATGAACAATTAACCTTGGAGGCAATGAAAAGAGGAGATTCACTGATTTATGGGGGGCGAATTCGCATCGGAAATCTTTTGGGGGAACCAGATCTAATAAGCAAACGACTAAGCGGATATGTGGCCGGTGATATAAAGAGCGGCGCCGGTTTCGAGGGGATGAGTGAAGAGAGCGATGGAAAACCTAAGAAACATTATGCGGTTCAACTCGGCCTTTATACGGATATACTCGATAAATTGGGTTTTTCATATGGCCATAATCCGTTCGTTTGGGACATCAACGGCGAAGAAGTAATCTATGAATTGGATTCACCCATGGGGAAACGAGATAAAACAAGTCTATGGGAATTTTATGAATCCTGCCTGGAAACTGTCTCCTTGATTGTAGAGCAAAAGAAAAAGACACGACCTGCGTTGTGTTCTATGTGCAAATTGTGCCACTGGCGGTCATTTTGTAAAGTACAACTCAAGGGAATGGATGATCTCAGTTTGATTCCGGAACTTGGCCGCTCGAGAAGAGACGCAATGTCGTCTCATTTCAAAAATTTAGGTGACTTGGCCGACTGTGACCTGACTGATTTTATTCATGGCAACAAATCGGTAATTCCCGGCATCGGTTCCAGGATGTTGGAAACATTTCAGGAGCGGGCAAAACTCTTGAATCAACCTGATACCGGTCCTTACCTTAGGGATAAAATCATCCTGTCTCAATCTGAAACTGAGCTGTTTTTTGATGTCGAAACAGAACCCATGAGGGATATCTGCTACCTTCACGGATTTGTTGAACGCCGCAATTCAGATTCTCAGACTGAAAAATATATTGCATTTTATGCAAACCAACCGACACCGGATGATGAGCGCAGCGCATTCGGGGAAGCGTGGGATTATATTCAGAGTTGCCAGCCCTGCGTGATTTATTATTATTCACCGTATGAGAGAACAACCTGGCGAAAGTTGCAGAAACGGTATCCGGATGTGATGACAGAGGTGAATCTCGAAAATATGTTCTCACCGGATTTTGCTGTGGATCTCTATTTGAACGTTGTGAAATCCAAAACTGAGTGGCCAACCAACGATTATTCGATCAAGACGCTTGCTACTTATCTTGGATTTAAATGGCGGGATAAGGAACCTTCCGGTGCGGCATCAATTGAGTGGTATCATCGGTGGGTCGAAACAGGGGATGCAGCCATCCTGCAGCGTATTATTGATTATAACGAGGATGATTGTATTGCTATGCGAGTGCTTTTGGATGCAATTAAGGATTTGCCGATAGAAAGAATGGTTTCCTGCTCTTGCCAGGTTTAACTATTACGGCCTCTCACGCCGATAATCACGCCGCCGACGTGATTCGAATCCCGCTGGGATCAACAGTTATAAAGGGGCTAGCCTTAAGTAAGGTTAACCCCTTTGTATTGCCCGCCTTATAAGTTGCTGAATATGATTCATGCCGTATCATCTAATTGTTTTCATTATATAGTCTATCCAGTATGGCATAAACCTGTCCACAAAGTGATAACTACCCTGAAGCGTTTTGAAGAGAATCCCTTTTTTTACAAGAGAATCAAAAGACGCTTTGATTGATGATGAGGGACCGATGCCGTGCTTTAGTTGAAAATCCTTTGAGAAAGGCTTTGCTGTCTGATCTTTGCTTAAGGCGATCAACAGCATCTTCTGAGGTTGCGAGGCCGAACGCCAGAGCATTTCATAATGCGGTGAATCCTGCTGGGCAATAATCACCGGCAATTTTTCGATCAGTGCCCTATTAATCGTTTTTGTTTCCCTGGCATAGTCCCACATGACATTGCACAGGCGTTGAATATTGTATGGGACATCATTTCCTATTTCAAAAATCCGCTGCAAATCATCATCATTTATAGTGAAACCGCCCTTATTTAGCCAGCCCAATATAAAGTTGGCGTAGGCATTTCGTTCAATCGGCCCCAACTCCATGATTCGCCCTAACTTATAAAACGCACGCTTGCGGTCACGAATCATTGAAAGCATTACCGATTCCTCCGAACCGGAGAAAATATAGCCGATATGGGTCTGTGTCTGTATTTCCGAACGAAGGGCTTTTTCAATCGACTGGCCATTGTATTTTTCGAGATCGGAAAACTCATCAATGATCACGACTAGATTTTTTTTCTTGTTAACGGCCAGCTTTTCGGCGTGGCGCATTCCCTCAAGAAGAGCCGACAGCGAATCCTTTTCATCAACCGCAAGCTCCAGGCCAGCGCTGATTTTTCCGTCCGGTTCCACAGTCACTTTTGGACGAAGCTTTTGAAATCCAGAAAACAGTTTAAGAAGTTTGTCCTTATTCGTTTCAAGGGCCTTGGTTGTGAGGCCTGCCAGAGCACCGGCGAAGCTTCTGATATCGGGGAATGCATTTAAGTCGATATAGGTACAAGCCGTCGCGTCATGCTTGAGCGTTTTGATAAGATTCAAAAGCAAGCACGTTTTGCCAAACCTACGCGGAGACACTAAAAACACATGGTTCAGGTTTACCATCTCGCCTTTGAGCTCTTTTATCTCGCTTCTGCGGTCGGCAAAATAAGGCCCGCGAACCACACCGCCATATTTAAAAGGGTTTTCCATAAACGCTCCACGATCAATACGTTTTTTACGATTCGTTACTTACGTATCGTCAAAACCGTATTATAGCGGCATATTTATGTCAAGACAATTTGATCCGTAAGCTCCACGTCATGCTTAATGAATATCGCTGGATTGAGCGACAGATTTGATGGATAAAACTCTCTAATTTTCCTGTCTCTATGCCGTTTGGTTCTCACGCGGGTCAGCGGGATCCGGGTTGGGCAATGGCCATCAATTGCTGTTCTATGAGGGCGCGAAAGAGAGCGATCTTGTATTCGTTTTGCTCCATGGGTTCCGCGTTTTTCACCGCCGCCTCGGCAGCCTTTGCCGCGCGATCCCGATCCAGTCGCTTTCCTTTGACGACTTTTTCCGCTTCGGAAGAGCGCCAGGGCACAGGCGCTGCCCCGCTGAGCACCACCCGGCAATCGGCCGCCGGATCCCCGGTAAACACAATCGCCAGGGCCACGCCGGCCAGAGCGAAGTCCCAGGCACGTCGTGCCCGAACCTTGCGGTAGGAACTTTGCAGGCCCTCCGCAGGCGGCGGCAGGACGATTTCCGTTACGATCTCTGTGGGTTCAAGCACGGTCTCCCTCGTGTAATCTTCAGATGGCGGCATATGGAAGTTTTCCACGGCCACGGTTCGCAGGCCGTTCGGACCGGCAATCCTAACACTTGCCTGCAGGGCGGTCATGGCCGATGCCGTATCCGAGGGATGCACGATGAAGCAGTTCTCGCCGCCGAAAATGCAATGGTACGCATTCTCGCCTTCGACGGCGTAGCATTGGTCCCCGCCCTTTCGCAGGCAATGGAATTCTCCCCGGTAATACCAGCAGCGGGGCTTCTGGCAGAGATTGCCCCCGATGGTACCTTGGTGGCGCAACTGCGGGCTGGCTACCTCGGAGGCCGCCATTGACAGAGCCCGGTACTTTGATCTGATGACCGGGTGGCGGGCGACTTCCGCAATGGTTGTCAGAGACCCGATCCGAAGCCCTCCTTCCGCTGTTGTCCCGATGCCTCTGAGTTCCTTGAGGCCGGCAATGCTGACAACCGTGGTGACGTCAAAAACTCGGTCGCGAAGGCATCCGAGCAGGTCGGTTCCGCCGGCATGGGCCCTGGCGCCGTCCAGCGAAAGGTAACCGATGGCCTCATCGAGTGATCTTGCCCGGAAATAGGAAAAGCTGGGTACCATGGCCTATCCCTCCTTTCTGCGCTCTGCAAGCAGCCGGCAGAGCTGAAGCGGATTAATGGGTGTCTGGGTGATACGCACTCCCGTGGCGTGGTAAACGGCATTGGCAACGGCGGCCGCTGTGGGAATTGTGACCGGCTCGCCCAGACCCTTTGCTCCCGTGGTGTTGGCCTCCCTATCATCGGGTTCGATGGGAAGGGAAACGATATCTTCGGGGACATCCAGGGCGGTTGGAAGCTTGTAGTCGTGCCAGTTGCGGTTGACCATTTTCCCGGTGTGGTTTTTGTCGAGAATCCTGACCATTTTCCCGGTGTGGTTTTTGTCGAGAATCCGGGCCTCGGTCATGGCCAGACCGATTCCCATGGTGATACCGCCGAATACCTGGTTGTCGTAGGTCAGTCTGCTCATGACGCGGCCGCTGTCGTGGGCGCCAAGGAAGCGGATAATCCGGACCTCGCCCGTGCCGGTGTTGACCTCCACTTCGCAGAACTGTGCGGCAAAGGGATTGGTCACCTTTTTTTCGGGATTTGGACCCCGGTAGCCGATGCCGACCACCACCCCCCGCTTCTTGAGACCGGAGAGTTCCGTGAAACTGATTTTCTTTGATGGATCGTTTCTCGAAACGATGCTGCCGGCCCTGAAGTAGAGGGCTGCAGGATCGACCGCGAGATCCCGGGCGGCGATTTCCAGCAGCTGCTGTTTCAGACTGATGGCGGCAGCCCGCACGGCCGGTGCCTCGGTAGGGACTGTTTTGCTCCCACCGCTCGGCGTCGCGTATTGGGTGGTGCCCGTATCGGCATGTTCGATCTGTATGATTTCCGGTTTGACCCCCAGCTCCTCCGCCACCACCAGGGTCATAACTGTTTTGGTGCCGGTCCCGATGTCGCTGGCACCCATGTTCAGATTAACACTTCCGTCCGAAAAGAGCTTGAGGATGATCGTGGAAGGCGGCCGGCCGCC
>WOR8_10003522_pt1 | contig 15269 bp, 11 predicted proteins | sample DeeMarSeWOR38_10_FD_19890 | JGI IMG/M metagenome (IMG submission 19890) | reverse complement strand
GGACAATTGAGGAAGGAAATTGAAGAAAAAATGAAAAATGCCTCAAAAGAGCAAGAATTTGAAGTAGCTGCATTCTGGAGAGATAAACTCGAAGACATTGACCATGCGACAGATGAACAGCATGTATTTTTTGATTATGAATCTAATAAGGATATCATTGGTTACAACAGCCAAAATGATTTTTTGGCTATGGTTATAATTCATATTAGAGAAGGTAGAATTATAAACAAAAAATCTTATGATTTTGATTTAAAAGAAAAACTAGTTCAAAAGAACGAAATTTTTACTTCAATTTTAGAACAATATTATCAAGATTTTAAAACACAATTACCTGAAGCAATAATAATCCCTGAATTAAAGGAAAATCTTCGTCCTTTAATCAATTATTTGAAGGATATAAAAAGGGAGATAGAGATAAGAGCCCCAATCGATGATTATGAAACAAGTTTGATGAGAATTGCAAACAAAAACGCTATGGTTATTGTTCAACAGCAGATGGAAATGGAACATATTAGAATGGATGAGAAAGATTTCAGAGAAGAAGTTTTAAAAGAAGCAAAAGAAAGATTGAATCTCCCAAAAGAACCTCGAATTATTGAAGGATTTGATATATCTAATATTGAAGGTAAGGATGCAACTGGGTCAATGGTTTATTTTTTAGAAGCAAAACCATATAATAAATATTATAGGCATTTCAAAGTAAGAACTAAATCGACACCTGATGATGTGGCAATGATGAAGGAGATATTAACAAGAAGATATTCTATGCTTCTAAAGAGAAATCTAGAACTTCCCGATTTAATAATAGTTGATGGTGGAAAAGGTCAATTGAATGTTGGGAGCTCTGTCTTACGTGAGCTAGGCCTTGAAATCCCTATTATTGGATTAGCTAAAAAATATGAGGAAATTTATGTTCCAAATAAGAAGGATCCAATTATACTTCCCAAAACTTCACCTCTTTTAAAACTTTTCCAGAGAGTTAGAGATGAGGCTCACCGCTTTGCTGTCAGACTTCATAAAAAGCAAAGAAAAAAGCGTATGATTGGATCTATATTAGATGATATTGAAGGAGTTGGGCCTATAACCAGAAATAAGTTATTAAACCATTTTGGAAGTGTTGATAATGTTAAAAAAGCCACTTTAGAAGAAATAACTCAAGTCGTTGGTAAAAAACTTGCTCATTTAATATTAGAAGAATTAAATAAATAGATTCGTAAAATATAAAGTAAAAAAAAATGTTATAAATATTCGTTTCTTATTCTCGAGAGTATAGCAAAGATGATTATTACCGTTCCTAATAGAAAAAAAGTGGTGCTTAAATTCCACATTATAAGGTATCCAATGAGAGGGTAAAGAATTGTTCTGATTAGACTTGTTGCCATATTGATAGTACTTAAAACAGTAGCCCTATTCTGTGTCTCAATTTGCTTATTTATACCCTTGACGAATATTATACTTCGTGAGAAGCCAAATCCAATTATTGTAAGAATTAAAGGAACACTAATTGGAATATAGAATATCAACGCCATGAGTATATACCCCAGTCCTGGTATTATCGTATACACCTGCAGAAATCTTGTCTTATTTTTCAATTTTGTAGTAAGTTTTGGTACCATATTGTTAAACACTATCTGTATAACAGTCATAGATGCACTCACAAATCCAAAGAAAATTAATTGAAAACTCAATGCTTCCAAATATATCTGATATGTCCATATTAAGAAGAATACAATAGATTCGGTTACAATCATTTCTAAAGCTAATAACCTTAATATCTTGTTACCCCTGAGCTCCTTGAATCCTGATTTTAACACATTTAAGTAATTTTCAGTTTTATCTTTTTCTAACTCATGATTTGGTTCTCTTAGTGTTAAAGATACCAATGCCGCTATGAAGAATGGAATAAACATAAGAGTTACTACTAGATTTAATGACAGATATGCACCTATAAATGAGCCAATTGGAGCTGAAATAGCTATCCCAAATAACATGAAGCTCCTGTTTCTAGCCGTTATTTTCGAGATATCATTTTCTCTCTCAAGCTTTCTTAATGTATCATATGTAAATGCTTGGTCTGTACCAGATGTTAACGCGCTAGCAAAAGCCCATAACGTTTCCCCGATTATAAAAATGAATATATGTGGATAACTCCCATAGATTAACGCTGCAAATGATGTGATTAAAGCCCCTAGTGTTAAAGAGAACTTTCTGCTAATGTAATCTGCTATTGCTCCACACGGAATCTCAAATAGTAAAATCATCATTGTAAAGTAACTTTGTAAGAACATCACTTCAACGAAAGTTAACTTTCCCCATGTCAGGAAAAAAGGCAACAGTACACCAGAAATTAAGTGAAGACCCATGAAAAAATGAAATATGTAAGATTTCCATATGTTTGATTTCCATTTCTTTTTAATATGAATGACGAGTTGAGTGTCCTCTGTTTGATCCGACATAAACTCCATTTTACCTAAATTTTGTTCTATTTCACTATTATCCATTGACATTTTTACTTCACTTGGTTTATTTTCCCTTTTTAGATTAACAATTATGACTGTAAGAGACTCTTAAAACATGTAGATCATTTAAAATTCTCTCTCTTTCTTCAACGTATCTTGGATTATAAAGCATACTTACTCTTAGCTCTCTTAATCGTTTACTTTGACGTTTTTCATTTGCTAACTCTTGACTTCTTTCTAACCAAGCAGATTCTCTATTTTCTGCCAATTCCTTTAATTCTAACAATTTTATCTACCTCTTTTTTTATTATATTATTTTTATTATATTTTTATTATCTTTTTTAAAGAAACATATTTATTTATCCTAATTTGAAGTAATAGAGCTCCATGATTAACATTGTGCAAAACCTGTTTAAAGCGTAAGGATTTAAGTCAAAGCTGTAAATTACTAAATAAATTTTGTAAAAAGTATGTGAGAATAAGTACGAAAGGTTTGTTGATTTCTACGCATTTATTAGGATAATGCCTTTAATATATGTAGGTTAATACCCGCATACATTAATGTCATGGTCATTGATTTACATACAGACGGATTACTGAATAGGGTATCTCTGCGATCCAATTCAATCCATCTATAAACTTTAATTACCATGATTTATCAACAAATATGTTTAAAGAAAAAAGAATATACTTTAATATTTAAATATATTGGTATTTTTCACTCTTTTTGAATAAATGGGAAAAGGATGGGCATAAAAAAATAAAGAAGATTTGAAGAATTATTAAAAAACTACATTCTTGAAATAATAAGCTTAATGAGTTCAGCTGTGGCTTCACAATAAACTCTTGCTAAAGATTCTCTTTTTGCTTCACTGATAACTCTGATTATTGGTTCTGTGTTTGAAGGATGTATTAAAATGAACCAATCTTTACCTTCTCCAAATCGGATATCAAGATCAATTTGATTTACTTCTTCTCCCTCCTCAATTAACTCTTTTTTTACTAGGTTAATAATCAGATTAATGTCCTTATTTCCAATATTAATCTTTTCTCTGTATGAATAGAATCTAGGAAGGTTAGAAACCAAATCTGATACTTTACTCCCAGTTATTACTAAAATTTCTATAATTTTGGCAGCTGCAAAAATTCCATCTCGAGTATTATTGAAATAAGGGAAAACAAATCCTCCACATGAACCTTCTCCCCCGAAAACTAAGCGTTTTCTTGAATTCCCTTCATTTTTCAAAATCAAAGAATATATCCTATCTATTAAATATCTCTCTCCTACGGGAGTTCTAATTACTTCAGCATTATATTTTTCTGCTATTGCTTCAAATCTTAGTGAAGAAGCAAGATTTGTAACAACAAATAATTCTTTTTCTATGGGATTATTTTTCAAATAATATTCGGTAATGAGGGCTAGTCCAATATCTTCAGGATAACAAACACCATTTTCCCCAATTATGGCTAATCTATCAGCATCAGAATCATGAGCAAATCCAATATCATATTTACCTTGCCATACTTCCATTCTCAAATCTTGTAAATTTTCCTCGATAGGTTCAATTTCTCTTGGAAATGTATCATTTACAAGTAACTCATTGTTTAGTACCTTTACTTCACACCCCAATCCTTCAAGCAATTGAGGAGTAGCATACTGACCGGCTCCAGCTCCTGTGTCAATCACTACTCGAAGATTATTTTTCCGTTTTATCCTTTTATAGGCGATAAATTCATGGAGATCCTTAATATAACCTGGAATTGCATTCATTGATTCAATATTTTTAGGCTTTACTGATTTTTTTGAAGAATAAGAATCTAGATTTTTTGTATTTATGATGTTTGAAATCTGTTCTATATCCCTTTTACCGAGGTAATTTCTTTCTGAAAGAAGTTTTAAGCCATTCCATTCCGGAGGATTGTGAGATCCTGTAATAATTATCGCTCCTGGAATATTATTTTTATTTTTAGTATAGATGATAATGGGTGCTGGACAAATTCCGAGATTGATTATGTGCATATCAGCTTCAGTTAAGCCCTCAACAACAGCCTTTTCAATTTCATTTCCACTTGGTCTTGTATCCTTGCCTATTATGACTCTTTTATCTTTACAATTAAGCCATAAACCATATGCTAAAGCGATTTTCTTTACAGTTTTAAAGTCTAAATCTTTTTTCGCAATACCTCGTATTCCACTTAATGTAAAGATTAAGTTTTTTTTTCCCATCTAATTCAAATATTATTTTTTTTTAAGAAACTACATCATTTTGTTCTAGTTTATATTTTACAAGTGTCAAAGCTCCCATTAATCCAATTTCATCTTCATATTTTGTGGTTTTTATCTTTGGGGGTCGATTTATTGTAAATATAAGAGGTTCATCTTCAAATTGTTTAATTATATGAGGTATAATTTGTTCTTTATCTTTCATCATGGCACCTCCGAAGTATATCGTTGAACAATCGTAATAATTATTTATTAAACCTACTCCTACTTTAGTATAAAAAACACATTCATCAACGATTTTTGTGGACAGAATATCACCTTTTCTTGCAGCCTTAAAGATTTCTTTAGCACTTATCTTAGATAGATCTCCCCCTACAATTTTAAGTAGTATATCTGCATTAATATTTTTTTTTTCCAATGCATCTAAAGCTCTTGATTTAACTCCAGATCCAGAGCTATATGCCTCCCAACATCCAACTCCCCCACAGTTGCACTTGATATTACTTCTTGATTCGACTGATCCATGTCCAATTTCCACAGCATTGCCCTCTTTACCAATTAACAAATGACCATTACAGATTACTCCACCACCTATTCCTGTTGATAAAGTAATATAGACTATGTTGTTTATTTCATCCTCATCTGCCTCGAAATAATGTACACCAAGAACAGCACCACTAGCATCATTTATAAAATATAAAGGTATTCCTGGAAATGCCTGTTCGATAGGATCCCTTAGAGAAATTTCTTTGAATCCAAATTTAGAAATATTAAAAACTACACCAGTTTCTATATTTAAAGGACCAGCTGAGGCCACTCCAATCCCAACAAGTTGATCCTTCTTGATTAGATTCTCTTCTAATATCTCAGATAAGAGCTCACAAACTAATTTACCAATCGAAAATTTTGTTTCTTTAATTGTCCTAGATTTCTTTTTTTTAATTAATTCTTCATTTAAATCTTTTGTACATATTGCAACTCGAATCCATGTACCCCCTATATCAACTCCTGCAATATACTCCTGTACCATTTCCCTCACATTATATAAATTAAAAACAATATAAACTTGAGTATTAATATGGTTTTATAAATAATATATTAAAATATTTGGAAAATAATTAATAGAAATTGATTTGCACATTCTTATTTTGTACAATATTTTCTATATATTTGACTATTTCTTGCTTTCTAATATCACCAATACTATATACAAAATATTCTGCGGGAATTCGTGCTATTGAATAGATTTGAACATTATCTGGTTTAATTCTCTTGATAGCATAAGCTAATTTCTCAATATTTTCATTGTTATTATTCGGGGTGAAATCTTCTTTGTATGAATTATAAAGTAATGTTTGAATCGCTAATTTATGGTTTTTGGGCATTTCTTGTTTCAATTCACCTAGCGAATCTATAATTGCTTCAATAGTAGGAGAATTTATGTGTGGTCGATTTGTACGCTTATAATCTTCACTAGTAGCCACATCTAATTTAGCTAATACTAACTCAAATCTTTTAATCTTCTCTCTTATTTGTTTTTGATTAGCCGTACTAGAATTGGTAAAAATTGTTAGCTGAGGTGCCTGCTTAATCCAATTTAACTTACTCCTTACTTTAATAGCAATATCTAAAAAATCTAATAAATTATCATTTAACGTTGGTTCTCCGTTATAACCAAAGGTAATGGAATCTAAATGAGGGACATGAGTTAATATTGAAAATAATTCTCTTCTAAAGCTTGCAGAAGGTGGAATTTTGATTCTGAAATCAGGAGAAACTAGATTTTCCTTTTCTGTAATTCCAACTTCACAATAAACACAGTTAAAAGTACATAATTTATAATTAGGTAGCACATTTATACCTAATGAGAGGCCTAATCGCCTCGATTGAAAAGGACCATAAGTATATACTCTCGGCATCTATTTTATGAGTTAAAAATTATTATTAATATAAGTTTCTATTGCTTCATTTAATTCTTTTGGTTTTTCTATCATAACCATATGCCCTGCATTATCAATTATCACTAGTTCAGAATTTTTTATTTTTTTGTGAAAGAATTCTGAATATTTAACAGGGGTCATAATATCTTTTTCACCAACTAAAATTAAACAAGGGATATTAATTGAGTCAGTCTTATCAAGAATATCAAATCCATCACAAATCATAAGATCATCATAGCAAACATTTGGAGCTGTTTTCAAATATTCATTTTTAAGATCATCATTCATATGTTCAATAAACTTAGGGAAATTATTTTTTACAATTTCTAATGTGTCAGGTAAAACTCTTAATCTTCCCCCAGTTCCAATTAAAATTAATGCAGTGACATCATTGGGATAATTAAAATAGTACGATTGTATCACTGCTCCACCTAATGAATGTCCGCCCAAAATTACGTCTTTTAAGTCAAAATATTCAATAAATCTCCTAAGGACATCTACATATAATTCAAGTGAGTGTTCTAAAAACTCATCAGACTTACTGTGAGAAGGTAAATCTAGAGTGTATATATTATAATCTACTTTTAACTTTAATTGATCTTTCCAAACATGTGAATTTCCACCAGATCCATGAATAAATATTATAGCTCGTTGAGAATCATTATTTTTGACTTGATAGTAAATCTTTTTTCCAGAATATTCAAAATAAGGAATTGTCAATTCACCGATTTGAATGGTTGTTTATATCTATAAAAGTAGGATTCTAAATTAGGTTTATGAAAATATAACGGAAAATCTTTTGAGAAATAAATTTTTATTGGGCAATATCCGTATGCTGCATATCAAGTAGTCGCTTGTATTTTCCATTCAATGCTAACAAACTCTCATGATTTCCTAATTCTACTATACCTTTCTTATCAGAATCCAGAACTACTATGAGATTAGCATTTTTAATAGTCGAAAGTCGGTGAGCTATAATGATTGTTGTTCTCCCTTTACGTGCTTTATTTAAAGCATCTTGAATTAAGGTTTCAGTATAGGGGTCAACCGAAGATGTAGCTTCATCCAATATTAAAATTTTAGGATCAGTAATCAATGCTCGAGCAAATGCGATTAATTGTCTTTGACCAATTGAGATATTAGAAGCATTTTCTTTTAACTTTGTATCATATTTCTTATGAAGGGTTTCTATGAAATTATGTAATCCTAAAAATTTTGATACTTCTATCATTTTTTCTTCATCTGCTTCAGTTGGATTCTCAAAGGCATAGAGAAGATTATCCTTAATAGAACCTGTAAAAAGAAAGGCATCTTGCGGAACAATCCCAATTAAATCTCTTAAATCCTTCTTACGAACTTTTTTAATATCAATTCCATCAATAAGTATATTCCCATTATTAGTATCGTAAAATCGAGCAATTAGTTTGATTAGTGTTGTCTTACCGGCTCCAGTCTCCCCAACAATCGCCACTGTAATTCCTGCGGGTATCTCAATTGAGAGATCTTTTAAAACATATCCTGTAGATTGCATATGTTCGATCAAAGTTTTCTGTTCAATTATAGCATCTTTCACTATTTTTGGAATTTCCTCACACACTTCTGGAGGGATTGTTATATTCGCAAGCATTTGAAGTATAGACTGAGGTGTCATTTGACTCATCCCTCCACTCATCATTCCTCCTGCTTCTCCACTCATACCTCTGCTTGGTTCTATACCTGTTTTAGCACTTAGTGATCTCTCCAAAAACTTAACCATCATGGATATAATTTCTGGGGGAATCATATTTTCAAAAAAAACCGAAGGGTTTTTCATTTCTTCTGTTATGGGTATATTTTCTTCAATTGAAAATCCCCCTTGAAAGGATGTTTTATAGTCTGGATGCATCTTAGCATATTCAGTCTTAGGTACTGCATATTTATACTCACCAAGGAATGCATTAATTTTATCTGGAATTTCTTCTGGCTTTAAACCAATTAAACTAAACATTAGTTTACGCATTAAAATGGGCGGCATTTGTATCATATTTTTTAATATAAATGATGAATAAGGTTCAGGGAAAGTTTTTATAAATTCTAGGGATCGTTTCATCATTGGATGTTGTGTCATACTTTCATGATCAGGCATCATCGGCTTATTAGATTCCTCTTTTATACTAACCGCTTTATTGTTCAAAATATATCCGAAACTCGCGTTTTCAAATTCTATCTTACCTTTTACCTCATTTAATTCCAATGGATTTTCATTATCGGGAATTTCAACTGTCTCCTCTAATAAGGAATAGATACGATCGCTAGCTGCCATTGCGGAATTTATAACCTGTTGAATTTGCATCAGCATCATAAAAGGTCGGAAGAATTGGCCCAAATATCCAACAAATGCAGCTAATACTCCAACTGTAACTATTTTACCAAAAATCGAAACATTACCGAGTAATGTAAAACCACCAGCCAATAAAATGCACGCAGTTAGAGCTGTAGTTATTAGGTTTATAAGCGGAAATATTGTTGCCATGTATCTCCGAATACCCATCATTGCATTATAGTTAGCTTTATTTGCTTTATCAAATTCAGAAGATGCTTTTCTTTCCTGACCATAAGCTTGGACTACTTTTGCTCCAGCAATATTCTCCTGTATAGATGAAGTTACTTTTCCAATCGTTTTCCTAGATTCTTTGAATAATCCAATTGCCATCTTTCTAAAGAATCCGGTTAGAAGAAGAAATATAGGGAAAACTGGTAAGCTTATTAACGCTAAAAATGGATTAAGTAAAAACATGAAAATCATAGTAAAAACAATTGAAACTATGCTTGTTATTATTCCAACAAACTGACCTCCCACTAATTGATTAAGCAAGGTAACATCATTGGTAGTTATAGACATTACATCCCCAGATGATCTTTGGTCAAAATAAGTTAGAGACATATCCTGCAGTTTATAGAAAAGATCATTTTTAATATCATATGTTATCCTTTGAGACATCTTACCAATACCATAGTTTGAGTAGTATGTTGTAATAGCCATAAATAATACTAAGAATAAGTAAATAACACTCCACGTTAAAATTAATGGTATATTTTGCGCAATGATCCCTTTATCGATGATCTCGGCTATAATCATCGGTGTACTCGCAGTTATTATAGTACCTATTAATAGAAAGATAAGATAAAGTGTAACTTTCCATCGAAATGGTTTTAAATAGGAAAATAACCATCTCCATAATGTAGCTCTTGAATGTTCTAACTTTGATTCTTCAAAAGCCATCATAAATCTAGGATGAGAAGTAGCACTCGGTTGAATTATTTCTTGTTGTTCTTCCTCTTCATTTTCTGGTTTATTATTGGTTTCCATTTTTCGACCCCTTAATTGATTCCCTCTTCTGATTTAATATTTGATTTTTGCTTTATGTAAAGTGTCTGGTAAATCTGTTTATATAACACATTTGATTCAATTAATTCATCATGATCACCAAATCCAACAACTCTACCCCTATCCAAAATTAGGATATAATCTGCGCCTCTAATAGTAGAAATTCTCTGAGTAATAATGATAGTAGTCGTTCCTTTCATAATTCTTAATAGTTCTTTTTGAATTTGATACTCCGTCTCTACATCAACAGAACTAGTGGAATCATCGAGAATTAATATTTTTGGTTTGATGAGTAAAGCACGAGCTATTGATAAACGTTGTTTTTGACCTCCTGAAAGTCTTGTACCCCTTTCCCCTACAATAGAATCGTAACCTTTTGGTAAAGAAATAATAAAATCATGGAGATTAGCAATTTTTGAAGCCTCAATTATTTCATCTTTAGTTGCATCATCTTTCCCATATGCAATATTTTCTGCTATACTTTTATTGAAAAGATATGTTTCTTGAGATACAATACCAATATTTTTACGTAGATCTTTTACTAAATATTCACGAATATCTCTATTATCAATTTTTATACTACCTTCGTTTACTTCATAAAAGCGTGGTATTAAATTGATAATTGTAGATTTACCTGATCCTGTTGTTCCCAATATTGCTAATGTTTTTCCGCTAGGTATATTAAATGATACATTTTTTAATATTCTATGATCTGGTGTGTATCCAAAAGATACATTATCAAATATTATATCCCCATTCACGGATTCAATTGGACTAGCGTCAGGAAAGTCATTTATATCAGGAGTTGAATCCAAAACCTCTCTAACACGAGTAAGTGCGGCATCAGCTTGAATATATGCTAGTAAGATTTGACCAAACATCATTAATGGAAAACTAAGAGCAATGATGTAGGATTGAAGTGTAACTATTATCCCTAGTGTCCTCGGATCTTCAATAAATCGAAAAGCTCCTATTACTAGATTACTTATGGTCATAACCCCTATAATTATATAAATTGCGGGTAGATATAGAGAATTGTATTTTACGGAAGCAACACTCGCGTCATAAAATCTTTTATTGTTAGTCAAAAATTTTTGACGCTCTTTGTTTTGAGTACTAAACATGCGTACTACATCAGCACCAACAATATTTTCCCGTATTGTATTCGTTAAATCACCGAAGCTTTCCCTTGTCTCCAAAAAAATTGGTTTCAACTTCTTTGCAATATAGTATGAGAGAAGAAGTGAAGCACCTATCGTTGGAATTAATATTAAAGATAGTAATAGATTAAAAAATACAAAACCAATAATAACCCCGCCTATTTGAAGCGCCGATTGAATTCCTACAGTTAATCCCATCCCAAAAATCATTTGAGTTTCTTCAATATCGCTAGTAGCCCGAGATATTAATTGACCAGTCTCAGTTTTATCAAAATACGAAAAAGATTGTCGGTAAATGGCATTACTAATATCTGTTCGAAGATGATAAACAGCTCTAGAAGAAACCTCTGCACCTCTAAGCCTTGCTGCTCTATTTGATACATAATGTAATGAAGCAAATAATAAAACCATACTAAAATTAAATAAAAATGCTTTAATAGGTGCGTTTGATTGAAGTCCTCCAACCATCCTCCCAATAAACACAGGTGTCAACATGTAAAAAACTGTTGAGATCACTAGATATGTAAATTCAAGGATGAAATAGGTCCTCGATCTCAACCAATATTTGAAGATCATCCGTAAAGAATTCATTACTCCTAACTCCCTTTTTGATCTATTTTCTTATTTAGTAGTATAATATTTTCTTCAATTCTTTGTAAAATTCTGTTTAACCTTGCTTTATCTTGAGAAAATCTCAATTTTTGTAATTTTAAATAATCCAATTTCTCTATATCGGATTTTTCATCCAATCTATTTAATATCAGATCAAAAGGACCAATTTTATGAAATCCTTTAGGTAATTCTCCTTTCTCATCGCCTAACATGGCTGTTTTTAATGTTTCAATTGATTCTTCAATGATATTATGTTTTTCGAGCATGATTTTTAATGTTTCCTTCCCCTTAGGAGTTACTTCATAAATTTTTCTATTCCTCCCATCAACTTGTTTTTCACTAAAAGTAATTAATCCTTTTCCAGTCATATCTTTTAGAGCAGTATACATTGTTGAGGAGGGGGGATTCCATATCCCTAAGGTACGTCTTTCAATCTGCTTACATATTTTATAGCCATAAGAAGGATTTTTTTCTAGGACTATTAAAATAAGGGCACTAATAAATCCAATTTTCATGGCATTTTCAAATTTTTCAGCAAGTTCTTCCGCCATGCGCTTAACCCATTTTTATAATTATTACTATATATCAAGTATTGATATATATCAAGAATAAAAAAGTTTATTAAAAAGTTATAAAAAGAATGTTTTCACCTATTTTTATATCATAAAAATATACTTAAATAGTTGTTAACATATGGTAGAAGTCTTTATCACGGATACTACAGAATCAATAGAACAGGCAGTAAACAATATGTTTTCACATCTTGAAAAATCAAATAAACCTATTATTAAACTTTCGAATAAAGTCTATATAAAAGTAAATGGAATTGATTTTAAGAAGCATGCTTATACTTCCCCTGAAGTATTGGAAGCTGTAATAAAGTACCTAAAATCCATCAATGCAGAAGTATATGTTATGGAAAATTCGACTCAAGCGAATTTAACGAGAATTGTCTTTGCCATTACTGGTTATAAGGAAATTTGTGAGAAATTAGATGTAAAAATTATATATTTAGATGAGGAAGATACAAAAACCTTTGAGTTCAATGGAAAACCATCTATAGAAGAAGATCCAAATGGGTACAATTTGAAAACCTTCAGATTACCCTTAACAATAACTGAAATTATCAAAAATCGAGATAATATCACATATATCAATATACCAAAACTTAAAACTCATTCAATGGCAGGGGTGACTCTTGGAATTAAAAATCAATGGGGTTATCCTCAACATGCAGATCGAGGGAAAGATCATAATTATAATTTACATTCGAAATTAGTTGATCTCTATGAAATAATTAAACCTGATATTACAATCATTGATGGTCTTGAAGGAACGATTCATGGTCATTATCCTCCAACAGCTTGGGAAGATCGACTTGTAAAACAATTTAATATCTTAATCGGTGGAAGAGATACTTTAGCAGTAGATGTAGTAGGTGCAAGAATTTTTGGTTTAAGTATTGATGAGATTCCTCATTTAAAAATTGCTTATAAAAGAGGCTTAGGAGTGGGAGATCTTGACAAAATTTCCGTAATTGGTAAGAATTTAGAGGATTATAAAGAAAAATATGAATGGGACTTATTACAAGAATTCCCTGAAGATGTAAAAATCATAAAAGGAAAGGATCTCTTATGTAGAGAGGGATGTCAGAATAATCCATTATCTGTTTTACAAGTTTTTGCAAATGATTTTAAAGATAAATTTCAAGGCGGTTGGTTCTTAATAATGGGAAAAGGTCATGATGAAGATCTCATTGAAAAATTAAAATCTGAAGGTTATACTAAAGGTCTTATTGCAGGATATTGTGCTATTGATGAAATTGGAAAAGAAGTAAGAAAAGAATTTGGTAGAAGGAACGTATTTTTCTCAGGAGATTGCAATAACTTAGCAGACACAGTTACTGCCATTCTGAAGCTGTCAGGTATGAGTGCCCTCGACTTAGTTCCATTTTCAATTGAAGAATTAATGGAAATTATCCAAGAAGCACAAAAGCAGGGGACCACAGCTTTAATTACTACAGCATTTTAGATTCTAATGACTATTCTTTTCTCATGAAATGAAAAATTTTTATAAAGAGTATTAACAAATAAAATTATTGTGGATTTTAGTTCTGTTTATTCTGAAATAAAGCAACTTTTATCACTTTCTGATGAACGATTTGATTTAGAAGTTTATATTGATCGTCATTTCAGTGCTGAACCAGAAGAGAATAAGCTGGAAATCATTGGAGATATCTTACACTTCATTAACAAATTTACCATGTTTAAAGATATTAAACCGTTCATGAATTCTCTTTATACTTGTATTACTAAAACCCTTGAAATTAAACTAGATTCGATTTATGATTTTGAGGAATTGTTAATAAAAAATGCAATTATTCATTTTGTTCAAGAGCATATTAATTATTCAAAAATTAGTCAGGAAAATCAAGTATTAGAATATCTAACAGACTCACTTGAAAAACTAGAGATACAACCTTTAATTACTAATTTAGGATTATTAATTAAGCCAATGTATCTAGATCAAAACTATGTGTCCAATTTGAATAATCTCCAAGAGGTTGAAGTTAATTACAATCTTACAAATGGTACTGAAATTCAAATTAAAAGCAAAATAGACAATTGGCTTAAAAAACAAGAAATTGATTTAGATAAACAAAAAGAACTTCAAGAAAAATTATCAGAAGAGTTAGATAGATTATTTAATAAATATAACATATCGAAGAATTCAGAAAAATCCAAAAAATTACAGTTGGAAGCAGTCGAAATGCTTAATATGAAACTTACAATGCTAAGTTTGATGGAACAATTTTCAGACGATTCATATGAACCGATCCCTATAAAATAGTTCTAAATAGATTAATAAATATGGATTGAATATTGTTTATATATTGGTTAAATCAAAATTTTCTCGATTTAAATCTAAAAAGAATTAAATACCAATTCAACTATTATATTTAAAAATGTTTCTTAAACTTTAGAAAGTGAGGATATTGGGAGAGAATGAAAAAATTCCAACTAAGGAAGAAATTGAAGCAGATAAAAAAATAATAGATGATCTCTATAAAAAAGAGAAAGAAGAAATAGAATCTTACCTCAAAATCACCAAAGAGGAAAGGAAAAAAGCATTTGAAGAGAGCATTAAATTAATTTCGGATCTAATAGATGAAAAAGCATTCATGATTGGTCGACAAAAAGAAACCACAGCTCAATTGAAAGAATTACACCCGGATATTGAGGGAACAGCGGAAAAAATTGAGAAATCTATTGGAGAAAAGGCCTTTCTGATAGATAGACAAAAAGAAACCACAGCAAAACTAAAAGAGATACATCCTGATATAATAGGAACAGCAGAGAAAATAGAAAAATCTCTTGGAGAAAAAGCTTTTATGATCGATAGGCAAAAAGAAATTGCTACTCAACGAGCTGAATTGCATCCTGATATAATGGGAACAGGAGAAAAAATTGAAAAATCAATTGAAGACAAGGCGTTTATGATTAACAG
>WOR8_10003521_pt1 | contig 15272 bp, 14 predicted proteins | sample DeeMarSeWOR38_10_FD_19890 | JGI IMG/M metagenome (IMG submission 19890) | reverse complement strand
GTACCGGATCGTCGAGGTCCACCGATTGGCCCCGATAACGCAGGCTCATGTCAATCGCGAGCGGGTTCCCGGTGCGCAAGAGATAATCACCGTACACGCCATTCGCCACGGATCGGTAAGTGTCGAGAGACGGCGAGGAATTGCCCTCGGGCAGCAGCTCCGTCACGGGTGCGAGACTGACGTCGATGGCTTTACCGATGAGGCGAGTGGCAACTCGAACAGTACGATACACGGTGCCGGCAATACGTTTCGGCCGATCGGAGGTCAGCCCACCTAACGGTCCTGGCCGCAATTGTATGGTGCGGTGCAACTCCTCCACGATCTCGGTAACCACGTCCGTGGCGTCGACCGCCATGCGGACACCGCCGCGAAGATCCGATAGCTGTGACCGGTTCAGGATGGGCATTGCGAATCTTCTCCAAGTAAACTGCTGTGCAGTATACGCACCGGGCACTTGGGGCCGGAACCGGTCCGTCAACCGGTCAATTATTCCTGGATTCTATCGCCTGCATTGCGGGCAATAACGACCAGACCCCACAACGCCCAGACCACAATTACCGGTAGCACAAGCCAATAAGCCGTTTCGTCAATGGCCCAGCCCGAAGCATCACGCGCATCGACCGCGGTCGCAAGTACAACAGCGGGCCAGTAAACGGTAATCCCAAGGGCAGCACCGAGCACAACTCTCCACCAGGAGCGTCCGAGCCAATGGCCGATCAGCCCGGCGCCAAGCAATGGAATGTATATGACGAGGTCGGCAAAAGCGAAACCGTACCAGAACGCTGTGCCAACCTCGGTAATATTCTGGGCGGACTCCTGGGTGCCCATACGGACACCCAATTCATAGTCGAAAGCGGGAATTGCCTGCGCGTAGACAAGGTATGCGAAAAGGAGCCACCCGGGAGTCTGCAGCCACCAGCGCTCTGCTCCATGGACCACCGCATCTGCTCCTCTCGGTCGGCGAACACCAAAACGATACTGGATCTATTTCAACCGCGGCTATAGGCGAATACCGAATGGCTGCAAAAAGTCATGACCGGCGTGGCATTTTCCTCGACAATCGCCGGTACAGCAGAATAAAAAAAGGGGCCGAAGCCCCTTTTGTCGATCTACTGGCGGCGGTCGATCAGGCGGTCGATTTGCCGGCCGCGGCGGTCAAGGCGCCTGTCGGCTTTCGCGCCACGTCGGTCCAGCCGCCGGTCGACACGATCACCCTTGCGATCCAGTCGCTCCGACAGTCTGTCCCTGCCAGCCGCGTCCGCGCGACGGGACTTGCGATCGAGATTGCGATCGATCCTGTCGCCGCGCTTATCGAGGCGATGCTCGATCCGGTCGCCCTTGCGGTCGAGACGCGTTTCCACGCGGTCGCCGGCGTCGGCCAGAGCGCTACCGGCACAAAGCAAAAGCCCGGTCGTAACGATGACACTCTTCCTTATGTCCATGATCCTCTCCCTGTTGGCACTACGAATTGCGTGATGTTGTGACTATCAACGCAGTCGTTCGCGGCAGGTTGACGAAAGTCACCGGCAATCGCATTGTTATTGTCAAATCGGCCGGATTCAGACGTGCTGCATGAGCACGGGCAGGCGCGCCTCGTGAATCAGGAACTCGGTCGTTCCACCCAGTACTTTCTCGTACCAGCGCTGCCGGCTGTAGGCCCCGGACACGATCAGGTCCGCTTTCGCCTCCTGGCAGGCATCCATGAGCTCAGTTTCGATGTGCCGGCCGCGAGTCCTGACGTGCTTTGCCTTGATGCCCCAGTGTTTCAGGTAGGCCTTGAGCTGCGACGCTTTCGGTCCCGGCCGGTCCTCCGGCCCGCAGGTTACGATCGTGATTTCGGCAGCGTGCTGCAGCAGCGGGATCGAGGCCTTGACCGTCCGTGCGACGCGCGGCCCCTGGTCCCAGGCGATGCAGACACGCTCTCCGAGCTTGCCGTGGCCGGCTTGCGGCAACAACAGGACCGGGCAGGAACCGCGCATCAGGGCCGTGTCGACAAACACGCGCGCCACGCCGTTTGCCCGCTTGGGCCGCGACACGACGATGAGATCCACGATCGGTCCGACGATCCCCATGACCTTGTCGGGCGAGCCCACGCGCTCCGCCCACATCGCGCCGGGCTCCGCGCGAGCGTGGCTGATCATTTCGTAGCCGTGCTCCTCGGCGATCTTCCTGTACAGGCTCTCCGCAGCCACCGGCGCGTCCGGGGTGCTCTTCTTGCGCCACGCAGCATCTGCGAACTCAGACGACAGCGTCAGGTCGGATTCCTTGTGCGGCCTTATATGGCAGCCATTTACGCTCGCATTCAGTTTCTTGCCCAGCTCAAATGCCGTGTTCAGGGCTCGCGCGCATTCAGGCCGGTCGGCAACCGGCACAAGGATGACTCTCATCGACCTTCTCCTTATGGCTCAGAAATGAGGATGGCACCGCCTTTTGCAACCGGCAAGCAGGCTTTATACGTATCGGAAGAGCCCCTACGGCGAAAGCACCCTGTCGAGATCCCGGCAGAGATCGTCGGCGTCCTCGAGGCCCACCGACAGCCGCATGACGCCGTCCCCGGCGTATTCCCGGAACCCCTCGAGCTGCTCCCCCGCGAGGTGGTAACTCGATTCCATGATCTGGTCCGTGCCGATCCAGTACACGAGGCTGCGATGGTGGCCGAGACTCACCGCGTAGTGGATGACCTGCAGCTCGTCGATCATCTTCCGGGCCACGGCCGGACCGTCGTCGACCCGGAACGACAGCATCCCCGAAAAGCCGGTCATCTGCCTCAGCGCAATGTCGTGCTGCGGATGCGACGGCAATCCCGGGTAATTGACGCGCGTTACGGCCGGATGCGCATCGAGAAATTCAGCCACCTGCATTGCGTTAGCGGAATGTGCCTGCATGCGAATGGGCAGGGTCGCCATCCCGCGCATGATGAGCCAGGCATTGAACGGACTGATGACGCCGCCGTAATGCACGAGTGCCTCCTCGTTCAGATCCATCATCACGTCGCCCGGACCCAGCAGGGCGCCGCCGAGCGCATCGCCGTGCCCGCCGACGTACTTGGTGAGCGAATGAATGACGAAGTCGGCACCCAGTTCGATGGGGCGGGTCACCACCGGCGAGGCGAAGGTCGAATCGACCGCGAGGCGGACCCCGTGTGCCCTGCAGATTTCCGCTATCGCCTCGATGTCGGCGAGGCGGATAATCGGGTTGATAGGCGTCTCTATAAAGATGAGCCGCGTGTCGTCCCGGATCGCCGCTTCGACGTGCCTGACGTCGCTGGTGTCGACCGGCGTCACTTCGATGCCGAAGCGCGGCAGGGTGTGCCGGACGAGTTCCGCACTACCCGCGTATTGAACGTCGCTCACGATCAGGTGATCGCCGGGCGACAGGTAGCCGAGTAACAGGGCGGATGTCGCCGCCATCCCCGAGCCGAATGCCAGGCAGGATTCGGCGCCCTCCAGCACGCGCAACTTCTCCTGGAGCTGGTTGACGGTAGGATTACCCCAGCGCGTGTAAATGTAGGGCATGTCGCTCTCGTCGAAATCCTTGATCGAGAACGCTTCGGCGTCTTTCGTCGTAAAGGTCGTCGACATGACGATGCTCGGCGACGACGCGCCCGTAACCTCGTCCGGCGCCTCCCCGGCGTGCACAGCCAGTGTCTGCGGCCCGGCATCCTTCGGCAATTTGCTCACGATGTCTCCCCTGCTGCGTGTGCGCCCGATTCTACGCGAGCTTGATTCGCCGCGTAATGACAGCGTGCTATGCTCGATGCCAGCGACGATCGGGACCAGACCTGCAGTGGCAATTCGTTCACTTTGTATTACCGAGGGCGGCGACCGGCCGACGATAGAGACCTTCATCGGCATGCATCGGGCCGGAGTCGAAATTACGGTGACCTGCCCGCCGGATCATCCGAACCGGCAGCTGCTCGACGACGCCGGCGTGCCCACTATACCGCTGCAGCTGAATGACAACTTCAACAGCGACGACATTGCGACGCTGCGCCGCGAACTCATTCGTGGCAGGTACCACATCCTGCACACGTTCAACAGCAAGGCGGTGACGAATGGCCTGCGTGCCTGCAAAGGATTGCCGGTCAAGGTCGTCTGCTATCGCGGCATCGTCGGCAACCTGAGTTTTCTCGACCCGATGTCCTGGATGCGCTACCTCAACCCGCGCATCGACCGCATCATCTGCGTGTGCGAAGCGATCCGGCAGTGGTTCCTGCACATGCAGCCCGCATTCCTGCGCATGCCGCCGGAACGCCCGGTTACGATTCACAAGGGACACAGGCTGGAGTGGTACTCGGACGAGCCGGCGGATCTCGCCCGGTTTGGCATTCCGGAGAACGCGTTCGTCATCGGCTGCACGGCGGCGTACCGGCCGCGCAAGGGTATCGAGTATCTCGTCGATGCGCTGCGCATGCTGCCGACGGATATCCCCGCCCACCTGTTGCTGATCGGGCGCATGGACGATCCCGGGCTTACGAAGAAGATCAATGCGAGCGGTATTGCCGAGCGAATTCACCGCATCGGCCACCGCAGCGATGCGCCCGCAGTAACGGCCGCGTGCGATGTATTTTCACTGCCGTCCACGAAACGCGAAGGGCTCGCCCGCGCCATCATCGAAGCGATGGCGTACCGCGTGCCGCCGGTCGTCACCGACTGCGGCGGCAGCCCCGAACTCGTCGTCGACGGTGAGTGCGGTTTCGTCGTGCCGATCAAGGACGCGCGGGCGCTCGCCGGCGCATTCGAGAAACTCTATCGGGATCCCGGGCTGCGGCAACGCATGGGTGAGGCGGCGCGCGAGCGCATTGGCACGCATTTCCGCAACGAGGATACGGTCAGGAAGACGATCGCCCTGTACGAGGAACTGGTACCGAACCCGGATTGAATGCGTGCGGATACCCCTGCGCAGGCGGACCGGGGAGTTCCTCTCCGTCATGGCTCGCTGCGCTGCGCTTTACTTCCTTCGAGGAACTCCCCGGTCCGCCTGCAGGCTTCAAAGTTCGACCATCAGTTTCCCGGTGTTGCCGCCCGTGAACAGCAGGTTGATGCCTTCGATCGCGCTCTCGAGGCCCTCGAGCTTATGCGCGCGATACTTGAGTTTGCCGGCTGCGAGGTATTCCGCCAGTTTCTGCATCATCGCCGGCACCTGGTCCCAGTGGTCCGGCATGGTGAATCCCGTGATCGTAAGTCGTTTCCTGATGATGTTGAGCCAGTTCGGTCCCGGCGACGGAGTTGCAGTGTTGTAGTCGGCAATCATGCCGCACACGATGATGCGGCCGTGAGCGTTCATGCGGTTGAAGACGATGTGCTGCACCGGCCCGCCGGTATTCTCGAAATACACGTCGACGCCGTTCGGCGTTGCTTCCTGCAATTGGCGCTCGAGATCGTCCGACTTGTAGTTGATCGCGCTGTCGAAGCCCAGCTCCTCTTCGAGCCAGCGGCACTTCTCATCGGTGCCCGCCGTGCCGACGACCGTGAGGCCTTCGGCCTTGCCCAGCTGACCGACCATCGAACCGACAGAGCCGGCGGCGCCCGACACGACGAGCGTCTCGCCCGCCTTCGGCTTGCCGATCTCCATGAGTCCCTGCCAGGCTGTAAGCCCGGGCAGCGACAAAACACAAAGCACGGCTTCGGCCGAGATGCCCGGCGGCAACTTGTTGAGCCCTTCTCCGCTGCTGACCGCATACTCGGTCCAGCCGATCATGCCGACCACGCGGTCGCCGGCCGCGAACTCCTCGCTTTTCGACTCGACGACCTCGGCGACGCCGCTGGAGCGCATGACCTCGCCCAGTTCGACCGGCGGGATGTAGCTGCCGCGGTCCTCGCTCATCCAGCCGCGCATGGCGGGGTCGAGCGACATGTGCGTCTGCTTCAGCAGTATTTGCCCGGGCTCGAGTTCCGGCGTCTCGAGCGTGACTACCTCGAAGACGTCGGGCGTGATGGTAAGGCGCGGGCGTTTGACGAGTTTGACGGCTTTATATTGCATGACGGGTCGGTCGCTCCTGTGGTGTGCGGACCGCCCATGGTACCCGCAAATGCCGCCCCGGGAGCGGTTCGAGAATCGCTCCTACAGGCGCAGGGCCCCGTCCACCTCTATGCAGCGACCGTTCATGTACTCGTTCTCGAGGATGAACTGCACCGTGTGCGCGATTTCGTCAGGTTCACCCAGGCGTCCTGCCGGAATCGGCCGGGTCATCTTTTCACGCGCTTCCGGTTTCATCGACATCACGAGTTCCGTGCTGATGAATCCGGGCGCGATTGACGCGGAACGGATGCCATAGCGGGCGAATTCCTTGGCCCACACGACGGACATGGCCTGCACGCCTGCCTTGGCGGCGGAGTAATTCGTCTGGCCCATGTTCCCCGAGCGCGATATCGACGAGATGTTGATGATGCACCCCTTTGCGCCGGACTCGATCATCTTCGCAGCGGCTTCGCGGCCGCACAGGAACACGCCCGTGAGGTTGACGTCGATCACCGCCTGCCACTGGTCGAGCGTCATTTTCGAGACCTGCTCACCGTCCTTGTACTTGAGCATGAATGCGTCGCGGATGATGCCCGCGTTGTTGACCAGCCCGTGGATCGCACCGAAATCTTCGGCGATGCGGTCGAAAAGCGCTTCGACTTCGTCTTCTTTCGCCACGTTGGCGGTATAGCCCTGCGCCTGTGGCGAACCGGCTTCGCGACATTCGTCGGCCGCTGACTCCACAGCCGCCTCATCCAGGTCGACGAGAGCCAGCCGGCTGCCGGCCGCGGCGAGCCGCTTTGCCATGGCCAGGCCGAGCCCGCGGCCGCCTCCCGTAATCACGATTGTCTTCCCTGCGAGATCCATCGAGTTCTCCTGTATTTTCTCCAAGCGCCACCCTGGCGGCTTTATTGTGCACCGCACAATACCAGAAAATTTCGAAAAACGCCTGTGGCTGCGTCGTTGCCTGAAAACCGCAAATAGCCGATGATCGAAGCAGGCTGGATTAGGGGGTACGGCCATGACCAAGCACCGCAAAACCGCCACCGACCGCGACAACCTGCCTTTCGTCGCGCCGTGCCGGAAACTCTCGCTGTGGGCGCCGTTTCGCTGGATTCGCCTCGGCGTAGCGGACCTGGTCCAGGCACCGCAGCAAAGCCTTGTTTATGGTTTCGTTGTCGCCGTGCTGATCGGCGCAGTCTCCCTTATCGCGTGGTTCCGCGGCAGCCAGTGGATTATGTTCGGTATGCTGGGCGGGTTCGTATTCCTGGCACCGCTCGTCTGCGTCGGCCTTTATGCCATCAGCGCGCAGCTCGAACGCGGGCAGGAACCGGTCCTTGCACGCAGCCTGCGCGCCGCGTTCCGGCGACACATCGGCAACGAGGCGGTTTTCGCGCTGGCTCTGCTGGTGATATTCCTGGTCTGGTCGAGGGCGGCCGTTATCGTCACCGCGGTCATGTTCCCGACGGATGGCAACCCGACGACGGCCGAACTCGTCAGCTTCCTCGCGTTCGGCAGCGGCGTCGGCGCCATCTTCGCCGCAGTCACCTTTTCGGCGAGCGCGTTTTCACTGCCGATGATCATGCACCGCGACGTCGACAGCGTCACGGCGATCGTTACCTCCGTCAACGCGGTACTCAGGAACAAGGGCACCATGCTCGTCTGGCTGGCTATCATCGTCCTTGCGCTGGTGCTCGGGGTGGTTACGGCTTTTGCGGGCCTGATCGTGATAATCCCGGTCATCGGGTACGCGACCTGGCACGCCTACGAGGAGACCATCGACGCCACGGCCTTTCCCCGCCACAGTGAAGGCATAACGGCAACGCCGCGCGAACACTCGAGCGCCGCCATGGAACACGACCCCGTCATCTAGGCGTACGCCGGCTCAGGCCTTACAGAGTTCCAGTGCGCAGTAGGCAGCGCCGAGCAGTCCGGGCTGGTCGTGGAGTATGAGCTGTGTCGGTATGCGCTCCATCAGGGAACGATGGCGGCCCTTGTTCTCGAACCCGGAACGAAAGCCACTGTTCTTCAGGAGGTCCGGATAACGCTTCGATATGCCGCCGGCAATGAATATGCCGTCCTCGGCCCCGAGCGTCAGCGCGAGATCCCCCGCGACCTGCCCGAATACTTCGAAAAACATCTGCACCGCCTCCGCGGCCAGCGGGTCGGTGTTCTCGATCGCGGCCGTGAAAATCTCGGCCGCCGACAGGTGCGCGCGTTTCTCGCCGTGGATGCGCATCAGCGCCCAGTAGATGTTCTCGATCCCGGGCCCCGACACGAGCCGTTCGCTCGACACACGATCGAAGCGCTCACGCAGCGTTCTCAGGATATCGATCTGCACCTGTGTCTCGGGAGCAAAGCCGCCGTGCCCGGCCTCTCCGGCTATCGGCAGCAGCGTGTCGCCGTGTTTCCGCAAGCCGACCGCGCCGAGACCGGTGCCGGGCCCGATGACGCCCACCATGTAACGTTCCGCATCGAGCGGTCCGCGCTCCGGCAGGCCGACCGGCATGCAGTCGTTTGCCGTGAGGAACGGCACCGAGTAGGCAATCGCTTCGAAGTCATTCAGGAGTTGCACGTCGTCGAGCGAGAATTCAGCGGCAAGCTCGTGAGCCGCGATTTCCCAGTGGTTGTTGGTAAACCGCACGCGCCCATCGATGATCGGGCCGGCGGCGGCAAGACAGATCACGCGCGGCGACTCCGCACCGACGGCATCCAGGTACTGCCTGATCGCCGCGTCTGCCGACTCGAAGTCGTCACACTGCAGGGTATGCGCTTCTGAAAACCCGGGGCTGTCGGTACGAGCGAGCGCGAAGCGGGCATTGGTGCCACCGATATCACCAATCAGCAGGCAGCTATCGGTTTTTGAGCTGCGTCGGGCAGGATTCATCGAATGTTTCTCGACCCCGTTTCGTCCGCGCCCTACTATACAGAGAATCAACTTCCGCACCAGCGGCTCGGCGGGCCATTGAATGTCATCCTTTTTCGGTATCGTTGCGGGCCTAGCATTGCTCATTGTCGGCGGTGGATTGCTGGTGACGGGCGCCTCGCAGCTTGCTGCGCGGCTCGGTGTGTCGCCGATGATCGTGGGCCTCACGATCGTCGGATTCGGTACCAGCGCACCGGAACTGGTCGTCAATATCATCGGTGGCCTGCGCGGGGAATCGGCGCTTGCATTCGGCAACGTGATCGGTTCGAACATCAGCAATCTCGCGCTCGTGCTCGGTGCCGCGGCCATGCTGCAAAGCATCGAGATCGAAGGCTCGGTCATTCGCCGCGAAGTGCCGTTGTTGTTGCTCGTGACGACAATAATGACGGTCATGGCGCTGGACACCGTCCTGGAGGGCGGCACCGCACGCATCGGCGTGTCCGATGCCATCGTATTGTTGTTGCTGTTCTCCATGTTCGTTTACATCACGGTGCAGGACGTCGTCCTGTCGAAAAAGAACGACGCGTTGCTCACGGAAATAGAAGCGAGCCCCCTGGTCGTTACCGAACCGGTGAGCCGTTACCACTGGGCTTTCGTGATCGCCGGATTCGCCCTGCTGTTCGTTGGCGGAGAAATGACCGTGCGCTACAGCGTCACATTTGCCGCCTCGCTGGGCATATCCACCACGCTGGTCGGCCTTTTCGTCGTCGCGATCGGTACCAGCCTGCCGGAACTGATTACCTCCGTGATCGCTGCCTGGCGCAAGGAATCCGACCTGGCGCTGGGCAACATTCTCGGCTCGAACGTGTTCAATTCCCTCATCGTACTGCCTGCGAGCGCGCTGGCCGGTTCCGTTACGATCCCGAAGGGCGGCGTGCATGACCTTGCGGTTTCATGGCTGTTTGCGGCCGCGCTCATTCCCATATTTCTCATCGGCCGGGCGCGACTCGGCCGCACCAGCGGTATCATGTTGCTGATCGCGTATGCGGCGTACGCGGTCCTGCGCATACGGAATTACTGAACAGTGTGCGAGAGACGACGTTACTTACCACCTGAAGATGGAGCCTACAGATGACTTCGACGCTCCCGGACGGCCTGTTGCATGCGCTGGTGCTCGACCGGAATGGCGGCGCAAGACCTGTCGCGCCTGCAGACATCGAAAACTGGCGGCCCGAGGATGGTCTGTTGTGGCTGCACCTCGATGTCGCGGAACGGCCGCCGGACGATTGGATGCAGACGGCTCTCGGCCTGAACCCGCTGGTCGTCGAGGCACTCAACGCCGACGAGACCCGGCCCCGGTCACTCACCCTGGCCGACGGCCTGCTGACCGTGCTGCGCGGCGTCAATACGAATCCCGGCGCGGACCCGGAAGACATGGTGTCGATCCGGCTGTGGATAGAGCGTGACCGGATCGTCAGCACGCGGCGGCGGCGATTGCTGTCGGTACAGGACCTGAAAGATCAGCTGCAGCAGGGTCTCGGCCCGAAGACCAGCGGCGAATTCCTGTCTGAACTCATTGGCCGTCTCGCGGACCGGATCGGCGGATTTGTCGACACGATCGAAGACGCCCTTTCGTCGATAGAAGAGGCGGAATCCGACGAACCGGTGCAGCTGCGGCGACGGTCGCTCGCCACGCTGCGTCGGCAGATCGCCTCGGTGCGGCGATTCGTCGGACCGCAACGGGATGCGCTGGACCGGCTTTACCGGAACCCGGGCAGCCTGCTCTCCGATTCGGAAACGAACCGTCTGCGCGAGGAGGCCGACCGCGTCACGCGTTATCTCGAGGACCTGGACCTTGCCCGCGAGCGCGCGGTGGTGTTGCAGGAAGAGCTGATGAACGAACTGGCCCAGCTGCAGAATACGCGCATGTACGTGCTATCCGTCGTCGCCGCCATCTTCCTGCCGCTCACCTTCGTGACGGGACTGCTCGGCATGAATGTAGGCGGATTGCCCGGCATAGATTCGCCGAGGGGATTCCTGATCGCCGTTGTCGTGATGTTCGCGACGAGCGCGGCGATGCTCATCTACTTCCGCTATCGGAAGTGGCTGTGAGATCAACCGCCGCGGTCGCCAGTTCGGCGATCGCAGCGAAGTCTTTCGCGCCCAGCAATCCGGGCGGCGCGATCCAGGAGCCGCCGATGCAGGCGACATTCGGCAAAGACAGGTAGTCGTTCGCGTTATCCGGACCAATGCCGCCGGTCGGCATGAAACAGACCTCGGGAATCGGCGCCGCGACGGCCTTGAGAAAGGCGGCGCCACCCGACAGCTCCGCAGGGAAGAATTTCTGTAGTGTGTAACCGAGATCCAGGAGTTTCAGCATTTCGGACGCCGTAACGGCGCCCGGGACGAATGGCAGTTCCGCGTCGGCAACGGCCTCGAGCAGCGCGTCGCTCGAACCGGGGCTTACCGCGAACACGGCGCCAGCCGACTTCACCGCCGCGATCTGCGCCGCGCGGCGCACGCTGCCGGCGCCTACCAGCATGCCGGGCACCTCGGTCGCTATGCGCTCGATGGATTCCAGGCCCGCGTCCGTCCTGAGCGTCACCTCGATGGCGTCCAGGCCGCTCGCCAACAGGCACTTTGCCAACGGTGCCGCGTCATCCGCATCGTCGATGACGACCACCGGAACGACACGTTGCGCGGCGAGCAGGTCGGCCGCGTTCATGCGTCCGCCACCGTAAATATTCCGCCGCCCTGCTCCGCGCCCTCGCTACGCTCCCTGAACACGGCGAACAGCTCGCGGCCCATGCCGACCTGGCGATTCGCGACGTCAGCGTCGGGCGTGGGCCTCGTATCGAGGTCGGCGGCTTCCACGACGACAGTGCCGCCGTTGGCGTCGATCGTGACCATGTCGCCATCGCGTATCTTGCCGATAACGCCGCCGGCGAGCGATTCCGGCGTCACCTGGATGGCCGCCAGTACCTTGCCCGATGCGCCCGACATCCGGCCGTCGGTCAGGAGCGCCACCTTGAAGCCGCGGTTCTGCAGCACGCCGAGGTACGGCGTGAGTTTGTGCAGCTCCGGCATGCCGTTCGCGCGGGGGCCCTGCCCTGGCAACACCGCGACGAAGTCCGTCTCCAGTTCGCCGTCATTGAACGCCTGCGTAAACGCGGCCTGAGACGTAAAGACACGCGCCGGCGCCTTGATCGAATAATGCTCCGGTGCAACCGCCGACACTTTCACAATCGCGCGGCCGACATTGCCCGCGACCAGGCGCAGCCCGCCTTCCGCATCGAACGGGTCACTCGATGGGCGCACGATGTCCGCATCGAGCGTCTCTGCGGGCGCATCGCGCCATTCGAGCACGCCGTCTTCGAGAAACGGTTCCCTGCAGAAATTTCGCAGGCCCGGGCCGAGTATCGTCTGCACGTCGTCGTGCAGCAGCCCGGCATCGAGTAGCTGGCTGATGACGAATCCGAGGCCGCCGGCTGCGTGAAAGTGGTTCACGTCGGCCTTGCCGTTCGGATACACGCGCGCGAGCAACGGCACGGCTGCCGACAGTGCCGAGAAATCTTCCCAGTCGATGACGATCCCGGCCGCCTTCGCGATGGCGACGAGGTGGATCGTGTGATTCGTCGACCCCCCCGTTGCGAGCAAACCGACGATCGAATTGACGATCGCCTTTTCGTCGACGATCTCGCCCACCGGCACGTAGTCGTCGCCGAGATTGGTCCTTTTCAGGATGTTGTTCACGGCTTCGCGCGTCAGCTGTTCCCGCAGCGGCGTCCCGGGGTTTACGAACGAGCCGCCGGGCAACTGCAGGCCCATGAATTCCATGAGCATCTGGTTGCTGTTTGCCGTGCCGTAAAAGGTGCAGGTGCCGGGCGCATGGTAAGCGGCCGACTCCGCGGCCAGCAGTTCGTCGCGGCCGATACGGCCCGCGGCGTAGTCCTCGCGAACCTGTGCCTTTTCCCTGTTCGACAGGCCGGACACCATCGGTCCCGCCGGGGCAAACGTGACGGGCAGGTGTCCGAAAGACAGCGCGCCGATCAGGAGGCCCGGCACGATCTTGTCGCAGATACCGAGGCAGATCGCGGCATCGAACATGTTGTGCGACAGCGCCACGGCCGTGGACAACGCGATGACGTCGCGGCTGAACAGCGACAGGTCCATGCCGTCCTGTCCCTGGGTTACCCCGTCGCACATCGCGGGCACGCCGCCGGCGAACTGTGCGACGGCGCCCTGCTTCGCAGCCGCGTCCTTGATCACCGCGGGATACGTGTCGAACGGCTGGTGCGCGCTGAGCATTTCGTTGTAGGCGGAGACGATGCCGATGTTCGGCACGGTATTGCCCGACAAAGCCTTCTTCTCGATATTACTGCCGGCGGCCATGGCGTGCGCCAGATTGCTGCACGACATCGAGCCGCGTGACGGGCCGCCGTCGGCCGCGCTTCGGATGCGCGCGAGGTAGCCGCGGCGGGAGGCCTCACTGCGCTCCCGGATTCTCTCGGTAACACGCTGGATAGTGGAGTTCATTAGCAATTGCCTCGGGTTGTCAGGGTGCCCAGTAGACGTGCACGGGCGCACGCTTCTCCCGGAGTAAATGGGACACGGGATAACCGTTCGCATCATTCTTGGCCGTCTCGTAGATCTCGCGTTTGGCGTCGCCGAATATCAGCAGCAGTATTTCGTCGCTTCGCGATAACGCAGACAGCGTAAGGCTCACTCTGGGATGCGGGCTGGCCGCGGTTTTGACGGGGATGCAGAGCTCGTTCGAATCGACGTCGAGGCCCTCGCGGAGATTATCGGCATCCGGAAACAGCGAGGCGAAATGGCCGTCCTCACCCATGCCAAGCAATGCGCTGGCAAAAGGGAACGGTGCGAGACGCAACTCATCGTTCAATTCGGCGCAGCGTTCCTCGATCGTAACGCCGGCTTTGTACACCGGCAACAGGGTTGCATCCCGCGCTTCCCCGCTCAGCAGGGTCTCACGGACCAGCTTTTCGTTACTGTCCTCGTGATCCGCCGGTACCCAGCGCTCGTCGCTGAGGATCACGTGCACATCAGACCAGGCGAGCGCCTTGCGCGCGAGTTCTGCAAATACCCCCACCGGGCTCGTGCCGCCGCTGACGACGACCGACGCGGTGCCCTGCGCTTCGAGGCGCCGCTGGAGCGCCTCGCTGATACGATCCGCAGCGGCACGCGCTGCTTCTTCACGATTACCGAAAATGTTTTCCATCTGCTTTCTCACACGTAGCCCTCACACGTAGCCCTCGCACGTATCCCTTACACGTCCGGATGCCATTCACGACCGTCCCGATCGAGCAAAAACGACGACGCGGCCGGGCCCCATGAGCCGGCAACGTATGTTTCCACTTTCTGCTTCGACGCGTCCCAGCTGTCGATAATGGTGTCGATCCAGTGCCACGCTGCCTCGACCTCGTCACGGCGCATGAACAACGCGGGGTTACCGCGCAGCACTTCCATCAGCAGGCGCTCGTAAGCGTCGGGATAACGTACGCCGAAGGTCTCCTCGAAACTCAGGTCTAGCGACACCGGACGCAGGTCGAATCCACCCGGTCCGGGCTCCTTCGCCATGACCGAGAGCTTCACGCCCTCATCGGGCTGCAGCCTTATCGTCAGGCGGTTTGGCGCCACGTTGTATTTCTGCTCCGGGAAGATCGAATGCGGCACTTCGTGAAACTGCACCACGATCTCCGAGTGCTTGCCCTTCAGTCGCTTGCCCGTGCGCACGTAGAACGGCACGTTCGACCAGCGCCAGTTATCGATCTCGAGCTTCAGCGCGACGAAGGTCTCGGTGCTGCTCCTGGTCTCGCCCAGTTCGTCGGCGTAACCGGGCACGGTCTTGCTGTTGATAGCGCCTGCCGTGTACTGGCCGCGAACGGTGCTGGTGCGCACCGCATCCTCGGTAATCGGACGCAGTGCGCGCAACACCTTTATCTTCTCGTCGCGCACCGCATCGTGGTGCAGGCTCGACGGTGCCTCCATCGCCACCAGACAGACGAGCTGCAGCAGGTGATTTTGCACCATGTCGCGCAACGCGCCGATCTTGTCGTAATACTCGACGCGCCCGCCGACACCGAGGTCTTCCGCCACCGTGATCTGCACGTGGTCGATCGCACCGCGCCGCCACAGCGGCTCGAACAGCGAATTGGCGAAACGCAGCGCCAGGAGGTTTTGCACGGTCTCCTTGCCGAGATAATGGTCGATGCGATAGATCCGGTTTTCCGCAAAGCAGTCGCCCACTTCATTGTTGATCGCGCAGGCCGACTCGTAGTCGTGCCCCAGCGGCTTCTCGAGGACGATGCGGCTGTTGGCAGTCACCAGCGCGTTCTTTTTCAATCCCTGCGCGATCGTGCCGAAGAGACTTGGCGCCGTCGCAAGATAAGCAACGCGGATTCGGTCTTCGGCGCCCGCGAGCAGT
>WOR8_10005119_pt1 | contig 15274 bp, 11 predicted proteins | sample DeeMarSeWOR38_10_FD_19890 | JGI IMG/M metagenome (IMG submission 19890) | reverse complement strand
GTTCCCGGCTGTGCTGGGCGTGCCCCTGGCCTATGATCCGACCTTCTACTTCCCGCTGATTCTGCTTCAACTCTCGCTGGTCCTGCGGATCGGGGGGGACCTGAGCGGCTGGTGGACGGGGCGCCAATTGGGTGGTCTGCTCAACGCGGTGGCGATACTGCTGTTCCTGGTAAATACGGTCCGGGTAGTGCGTGGTGCGGCGAGCAGTAATGCTGAAAGCAGGCACCAAGCTATGACGTGACGGAGGGTCCCTTCATCTTTTGCACCCTTGATCGCAATATCTGACGCAAGCGTTGTTTTTTTTCTGTTAACGAGGAGTTCCCAGATGACCGCAAACTATACGTATATCGCCAATCTATCTGAGTTGGTAACCGACGACATCCCAGCCGACAGCATTCTGAGTCGCACTTTCTACTCCGACGACCAACTGAAGGTAATCCTCTTTGGCTTTGCCGCCGGGCAGGAACTTTCGGAGCACACGGCTTCTCAGCCGGCTATTCTTCACTTCTTGGCAGGGGAGGCTGACCTTAAGTTGGGGGATGATGCAATGCAGGCCCAGGCGGGCACGTGGGTGCACATGCCGGCCCAGCTGTCGCATAGCATCGTCGCCAAAACCCAGGTGACGATGCTGTTGCTGCTGACCAAGGCCGATCAATAATAGTAGCGCGGGTTGGCCCGTCCTGCCCCGGGACTGGCCGTTGGGGCAAAAGTGGCGGAGCAGGGCAACCCGCGCTACTCACAGCAGGGACTATTCTCCTTCGACTTGGGTCTGGCTCTTCGGCCCACCCTTGTCGCTCATCGTCTGCTTGAGGGCATCCTCGAACTTATTGAGTGTTTCGTCGATGATGGCCTCACTGTGGTCGTAGCACAGGAACCAAGGCTCGCGCGCGTCGGCTTCGACCCACACGCCCAGCCCCATGAGATTCATGATAAGCGTGTCATAGAAATCGGCGTCGTGGTACTTCAGATCGCGCAGCTCCTTGATGGGCTTATCGGCGACAATGAAACCCTGCATGGCGGGCAGGCCAGTCATGATGTGCGGCACGCCCGCATCGCTGAGGATCTCGTCCAGCCCACTCTTGAGCCGCTGACCACGGCGGGCGATTGTCTCCAGGATGGGTTGGGTTTCCAGCAATTCGAGCACGGCGTCGGCGGCTGCCATGCCCACTGTGTTGGCTGTGTAGGTGCCGCCGTGCGACACTTGCCCGGGAACCAGCGTGCTCATCACTTCACGCTTGCCGCCAAAGGCCGCCACCGGGAAACCGTTGCCTAGCCCTTTGGCGTAGGTGGCGATGTCGGGTAGCACCCCGTATACCTCCTGCGCTCCGCCCTTGGCCACCCGGAAGCCAGTCTTGACCTCGTCCATAATCAGCACGATGCCATGTTTGTCGCATAACTTCCTCAAGTGTTCCAGGAAGCCTGGTTCCGGCTCGATGCCGGCCACATTGCCCAGCACCGGCTCGACCATGATCGCCGCCAGTTCCCACCAGTGCTCATTGACCGTCTTCTCCACCATCTCGAAGTCGTTGAAAGGTAGGGTGATGACATAGTCTCGGATACCTCTAGGAATGCCGGAACTCATCTGCTGTGGGATTGGATTGCGGCGCGAGCCAGCGGCCCCCAGGTTGGTGCTGGCCGTGGAGAAGAGCGCATAGTCATACATGCCGTGGTACTGGCCCTCGAACTTGATGAACTTTTCTCGGTTGGTGTGGGCCCGCGCCAATCGCAGGGCGTGCATAGTCGCCTCGGTGCCTGAGTTGGCGAAGCGTAGCATGTCAACGCCGGGCACCATGCGCACGATGCGCTCGGCGACCTGCACTTCCAGCTCCGTGGTGGCCGCGAACAGCGTGCCGTGTTTCATCGCCTCGGCCACGCGTTCGACCACCGCCGGATAGGAATGCCCCAGGATGATCGGCCCCCAACCCAGACGGTAGTCGATGTACCGCTGGTCATCGGCGTCCCAGATGTAGGGTGCGGAAGTTGGAATTGACGCCGCCGGGGATGACTGCGGCGGCTCGTTCGTAGATGGCTTGAGCTTTGTCGCGTTTCATTGTGTAGTCACTCCTTGCTATTGATTGGGAAGTTGGAAGATGGGAAGCTTGGCATAGTGGACGGTGCGGTTACGCGTGAACCAAGAGCCTATCCAATGCCCTATCCTTCCAATCTCCTGTGCTGATTACTGCTGACTGAAGTCGGTTCAGTTCGGTCCCACCTCCTTGATCACGTCCCCTGCCCACGCTATTCGGCTGATATTCAAACCAGCAGCATCACAACGGACGTGGCGATAGATTTCCGATTTCTTGGGCAGCTGTATCAAGAATGGACTTGACTTCCACCTGGGCCGCTTCCTCCAGTGGCTCTGGCTCGTGGCTGGCCAAGATCCGATGCAGCTCCGCCCGTGCTTGCTGCCGGATACCCGGCAGCGAGCTTCCGTCCAGCATCTGCCGCGGATGGCTCAAGGCCGGAATCCAAATCTCGCGTATGTGCTGGCGGGTGTGTTTTGCGCTCAGGAAGTGCCCCTGCGGCCCGACCTCGGCGATCACGTCCAGCGCCATCCCCTCGGGGCCGGTATCGATCCCTTCGGCTAAGATGCGGTTGGTATGGTATATCTCGTCGTCAAAGATGATTTGCTCCGGCACCAAGAGGGTCGAGGCGCGCAGCAAGCCCATTCCGACGACGATCTCCGCGCCAGACAGAGGCACCATCAGCGCGTTGTAAACGCTATCCCGGCCGTGCTGCCAGCTGGCAGGCCTGTCCTCGTGTACGCCAAATGCCCCGCCCAGGATGGGCACCCCCCAGTCGTGGGCGATCTGCACGCCGGCGACATGGCACAGATACTTCTCCGCTATGGCGTTGATATAGTTCGCCGAACGGGGGTCCATGACCGAGGCGACGATAGAATAGAAGGTCGGCGCGCCCGGGGCGACCAGCTGCATCAGTACCATAGCACTGATGACCTCAACGCTGGCTACTGCCAGCGCGCCACTGACCGCCGCCGGCGCAGTCGAGCCCATGTTTGGCATTGACATAAAGCCTACCGGGATACCCGCCTCGGCAAAGACCATCGCCCCCTCGATACCCTCCTTGTCCTGCGCTAGTGGGGCGATGGTGCAGACCATGGCTGAAAGGGGCGGCCGAGTGCGCATCCTGTGGCTGTCTCCGGCGATTACCTCTGCCATGCGCACTGCGTAACCCGCCGGATTCTTCCCCATCACCGTCTCGGTCTGTACGTGCTTGACCGTGTTGTTGAAGCTGGCGTCGAGCTCGTGCAGTGGGGCCAGGACGCCATAATCCTGCGCGCTGACCATGGGCCAATAAAAGGCGATCGAGGCAAGATAGTCGGACACGAGCGCCATCTTGGCCACGTCGTCCTTGCGGGATGCGCGCCGCTCACCTGTCTCAAAATCGACAGTCAGCGTCCCACAGCCGTCGGTGGAGAAGTAGCTGGCTGTGCCATCGAGAACCAGATCAGTGCCCTCGGCCCGACCCGACAGCACGTATGTGCGTGGCGCATAGCCCATCGTCTCAATCACCAAGCCGGTCGGCATGCGCACGATCTGCCTATCCAGGTCGACGTTGGCTCCGTGCTCGGCAAAGACTCTCAGAGCGTCCTCGGAGGGGAACTTAACACCGACCTGCTCCAGGATGTGTAGGGTAGCTGCCTTTATCTCGGCGAGCTGTTTGGGGCTCAGCATTTCCAGTTTGAACATGGGTCGGATTGGCTCGATATTCATTGATGTCTCAGTCAGTTACCCCTCTTCCTCTGTTTTGCAAGGGCTAATAAGGACAGGAACTCAAACGTCAGGTTGGCGGCCAATATAGCTGTGATGTCACCGCAGTCATACGGAGGGCTTACCTCAACCAAGTCAAAGCCCACCAGGTTGAGTCCCTTTAGTCCCCGCACTAACTGTAGCATCTGATAGCTAGTGAACCCCCCCACCTCTGGAGTGCCAGTGCCAGGCGCATAGGCAGGGTCAACCGAGTCAATGTCGAGCGAGACATACACAGGGCGATCCCCTACGCAGTCGCGAATCGTTTTAACTACTGTTGGTATGCCCATCTCAAACGCCTTGTCGATCGTCAAAATCTGGGCTCCCAGTTGGCGTGCATCATCCAGATCAGATGGGGCGCTCACTGATCCGCGAATCCCAACCTGAAGGTAAGCCTCCCTATCGATGAGCTCCTCTTCTAAGGCGCGCCTGAATGGGGTCCCATGGCTGTATGGGTGCTCACCAAATTCACTCCTCCACGTGTCAGGGTGCGAGTCGAAGTGGATGACTGCCAATGGTCCAAATCTGGCAGCGTGGGCACGCAGCAGGGGCAGAGCGATAGAATGATCACCTCCTAGCGAAACGACAGTGACACCCTGTTGCAGTATTGCGCTCACTTCGGTGGTAACGGCCTGCATCGTGGCTGCGATGTCCACCGGGATGACTTCTACATCACCGTAGTCCACGAGTTTGAGCGCGTCCGCGGGTGCGACACCGAGCACTGCATTGAATCCCCACAGTATCAGAGACGCTTCTCGGATCTTGCGTGGCCCAAACCGCGTGCCACTCCGGTAGCTCGTTCCACTATCAAAGGGTACGCCGACGATCACCACGTCAATCCCCTCGAGTTCTCGACTTGCTGGCTGCCGCATGAAGGTCGGGATGCCACAGAACGGTTCCAGATGAGCGCCGTAAGCTGGGTTGGGATTCTTCATATCCACGACTTACCTCTTGTTGGTGATTCGTGAGGGATGATCAGCTGATTACTTGGTAGGTCTCCACCCGCTCGTGAATCTCGATGCCTCGCTTGTGCAGCTCGGAGAAGAAGATAACGGGATCGATGGCCGTCTCTGGCGGCACCACACCTCGCGCCGCCACGTCACCCCGAGCCATCATCTGCGCGCCCACACTCAACGGAATGGCGATGTTTTTGTAATAGGCTGCCGACCCGCCCCACTCCTCCTGCGGTGGGTGACGATTCCAAAGGGTGACCGTGACATCCCGTCCGTCACGCTTCCCGAACACTTCGACCACCAGGCCATACGCCCATAGTGGGGTCTGCTTGCTCTCCGGCACTTGGAGCAGAAGTTCGTACATCATCTCAAATGGCGTGGTCTCGATGCCCTTGAGGGTGATGGGTTCCTCGCCGTAGAGGCCTGACTCCAGCATTGCCTTTGTCAGCCGTATAGCGTGGGGTGGGAAACAGCCGTGCACCGAAACGGCCTTGGCCCCCAGGCTTTTGGGCATAGTTCGGGTTTCCGGGTGGGGGATGTAATAGACTTCCTGCTCGCCTATGGGACCTGGGAAGTCCATCATTTTGGCCCCCGCGAAAGGTCCGACCTGGTGAAACTCGCCGTCTTTGTAGTACACTCTCGTCTCGGTCCTAGGATGGAACTCCCACAGGAGGGTGATGAGCAAACCGGGTGCCGGCGCGGGACAGCGGAAGGCGGCGAAGTTGATCTGGATTTCGTCGACCTCCTCCAACTGATCGGCGGCGCGGCGCGCCATAGCATTGGTGATGCCGGGCGTAGCGCCGACACCGGGGATGAAGACGATGCCCTTCTCCTTGGCGGCCGCGTCGTAATCCCACTGGGTCTCCTCGGTTGAGACGTCCAGGCCGCTCACCCCAGCCTCGACGCATGCCTTGGTGACGACCAGGTCGTATTTCCAAGGCAGGCCATTGAGGATTACGTCGAAGCCCTTGAAGGTCGCGATCAGGCCGTCATAGTCGTTGGCGTCCACTTTGAGCACACTCAGACGAGGATCGGCAATCTCGGCGGCCAATCTCTCTGCGGCGGCGACGTTGTAATCGCCGATGACGATCTGGTCGAAGTCAGAGAACTCCGCCAGATCACGAGTGGCATGCTGGCAGACGGCGCCAGCACCACCTAGAGATAAGATTTTCATAGTCTACTCCTCTACATAGGGATTCAAACCAGGCATTATGCCTCCAAGGCTCGTTTCTGGATGTGATCCAACTCGCGCTCGACGTCCTCGGCCAGCGGCAGTGGTTGGTGGGTTGCCAGTATCTGTTCCACAGTTTCGTAGGCTTGGTCCCTCAGGGTAGGTTTGCCGGCGGCCTCCCACGCCTCAAAGGTGTCGTGCACGCCGAACTTGCTGACGTACCACTCGCCGTCCCGGATACCGTCCACCGTGGAGTACTCGGCCAAGAAGTTACCACCCGGTCCGATGTGGTCTATGACATTCTCCAGCCACTTTGCATCGTCGGCGACGATGCCCCGGTGCGCCTGTCTGCACATCCTAAAGACTTCGACGTCGATGAGCAGTTGTTCCAAGCTGAGTATCATCGAGCCGCCCAGTAAACCAGGCCCGACCAGAATATCTGGCCACGACAGAATAGGCAGCAACCCGTTAAGCGCCCGCTCGTAGCCTGGCTGGATGCCGGAGACATGATGATCTGTCCCCATGCCGGAAGCCTCCACCGGCAGGCTGTAATAGCGGCCCATCTCGGTGACGGCTGCACCCAGCAACCCCGCTTCAATCGCACCGCCGCTGTATCTCCCGGAGCGCGGGTCTATAACTGCCAGCACAGGCGCGTATATGAACGGCGTTCCTGGTGCAGCTGCCTGGATCAGACACAACATAGCCAGCACCTCACAGTTGCCGACCACGGTTGTGGAGATCAGGCTGCCAGGGGCGGTGGCCCCCATGAGCGGCATGGGCATGACGGCAACCGGGATATCCCAGCCCAGCAACGCCAGGTAGGCATCGGTGTGTGGTCCTTCGATGACCAACGGCGATTGTGGACATAGCAGATGCGATAGCGGGTGCACCCGTCGTATCGTTTCCCTGTCGCCGAAAATTACCTGCAGCACTTCCAACAGCCAGGGGGCCTGCTCCGGGCTGCTGATTGAGTCCTGCACGTGTTTGGAGAAGTGGCTGAAAACGTCCCGCAGATAACCAACAAAGTCGGCCATCGTATCCCCGCGATCGCTGGCCTCGACCATGCTCCAATAGACGCCGACTTCATCCAGCCCATCAATCAGGCGTGTCGCATCCAACCAATCCTTCGACGTTGTAGGCCGGCGCTCTCCCGTCTCGCGATCAAGAGTGTACATACCCTCGCCGTCTGCAAGCAAGGTGCAATGCCCAGCGTTCACACGCAGGTCCCAGCCTGACCGGCGCGCTCCGAGGCTGAACTCCTTGGGTGCCCGTTGAAGTGCCCCCTCAACCAGGGCTCGCGGAAAGCGCACGATATGCGCGCTTTCGTCCACCTCCGCCCCGGCATCCTTGAGGATCTGACGGCCGTGGGCGGTATCCACCCGCACGCCGGTCCTGGATAGAACCCGAAGTGTGCGTTCGTGCACCTCAGCTCGTTCATTCTCTGAAAGAACCTGAAGCAACGTTTTCAAGATTGGCCCCTTTCTCTACTTCGTGACGGCGCACTAGCCCGGCAGTGGCAGCATTGCCGTAGCCTCTTTGATGGTGCCTGTTAGTTGTCTGAGTGCGTCTCGGTAGGCGGCCGCTACGTTTTCTCGCTTGTCGCGCAGTGCATGCACCTCGGCACCGAAGTCAGTGACACCCCGAGACAGTTTGTCTCGCAGCGTGTGCAGCTCCATCCACACGTCGGTGATCATGGCTGTGCGCCCATGACCCCAGAATAGGTCCTTCCGGCCCGGATTCCGACCGCCGAGGGTGTATCGATAGTAGACGGGGTAGCTGACATCCAGCGCACACTTGGCACCATGCAGGCCGTTCTTGCCAGCGCTGAGGGCGGCGATGGCCGCTTCCGCATCCCTCGCCGCCAGGCAATCGAGCGCTGCGTCGAGCGCGCGCAAATCTCGGTCGTAGAAGGTGTGCAACGGAGCGGCATCCTCCGGCGCCGAGCCATCCAGATAATTGATGCTCGAGATCAAATGCGCCGCCACCTGTCGGAGGCGGTCGTTCAGGGCGTCCTGTGCTGGGACCGCATTGCTCTCACCTATCACCTGGGCCAGGAAGGCATTCAAGCGGCCTGCCCCTGCCTCCAATGTTGCCAATGCTCGCTTCAGATCGTCCAGCTCGTCTTCTGAGGCTGCGTAGGGCGGAAGGTTCTCAATGGTCGCCCGCAGGCTGCGTACACGCTGGCTTATGTCGTATGGCAGGACCGGCTGCTGATCAAGGCGCACCAGCAACGCCCCGTAGAGTTGAAGCGTCTCGACCGCCCGCTCGTGGTGAACAACCTCGGAGGTATCAAACTGAGTGTGGTAGATCGTCTGCTTGGCCTCCTCCAGCGCAAACCTGGGTTGCAGCGGAGGAACGCCGAAGTAAGCATACGTGGTTGTCTCTGTCCACGCCGTCACCTGCTCCTTGACCCACACGCGCGCCTGAGGAAAGGTCTTGGCCTGATAGCTGCCAACCACCTGCTGGAGGAAGGGTACCAGCTCGGGCGGACCAATGAGCCCCAGTTGCTCCTGGGATAGAAAGGACAGTGTGTCGATGTTCAAGGCCGCACTCACCCGTCCCTGCCATTCCGGGTGAGCTTCCAGCATACGGTAGCAGCCGATCAGCCAGTCGAAGTGCGTGTCAGGTGCTCCAAACTCTTCGGCGTCGGTGGCGATAAAAAGCAGGGTGTGTTCGGGCTGATAATCGCGTTCCAGCAGCGCCTTGGCCATAGCCAGAGTTCCGGCCACCCCCACTGCGTTATCCCAATAGCCGTGGAACCAGGCGTCGTAATGGGCGCTAACGATCAAGTAGCGCTCTGGCATCCGGCCAGGTATCTGGCCCACAATGTTGTAGCCTGTCCCATCTGGGTCGGCCTCCACCTGGCTACGGAGCGTGGCCAGCAGCGGGCCTTCGGCGGCCAGTCGATCCGCTAGCCGGGCTCCATCCCGCTTAGCGACTTGCAGAATCGGGATGGTGGGCCTCGCCGCGCCGTCGTGAGCATTGAGCGCCTGTCCCGACTTGTGTTGGGCATAGCTGTGGAGATAATAGAAGACTACGGCACAGGCCCCATGCAGCTCGGCTTCGTGCGCCATCGCGTCCACCCAGGGCAACCGTTCAAGGTCAAAATGCAGGAAGGCGATTTTGTCTCGCACGTCGAGCCCCAGATAGTCGTGCCTGGTGCCATACCCGGCGTCAACCAGAGGCGTGGATAGCCCCTCAGGCGGCGTGCCGGGCGTCGGGGGGAAGGAGGAGGCTGGCAGTGGCTCCCAGCCACTCAGCTCCAGACTGGCTCCCCCAAAGCTCCAGGCGTACACTGGGAAGGGTTCCTGGCGTACAGCCTGCAATCCCAACTTGCGCATCTCCGCCGCGATAAGATCGGCCGCACGGTGCCCAGCCTGGGTGCCGCTGGGGCGGAAGCCGAGCTTGTAAGTGCCGATGCTGCTCAAACGGCCGGCGAATTCAAAGAGATAAGCTGGGTCTATGGCATCCCAGAAATCGCTTTCTTGGGGCAAGGGGATGGACCAGGACTTGGGCCAATGCACAGTGGTTACTCCTCAATCGCAGAATCTGATCATTGGGCGCTGCGTCGTGCTGCGTATCGCTCTGGCGTGATTATGCCAGTTCCTGATCTGCTACCTGGAGGATGCGCTTCAGTTCAGCCTGTTGTGTTTCCTCCAGTGGCTGCGGGTGATGATGCTCCAGAATCCAGTCTGTCTTCTCTCGGGCCACCTCGATCGGGTCTTGGAAGCCGTCCTCCTCCTTGGACTGAGCCGTAAGGTCGGAGAACTGTCGCTTTCGCATATGATCGCGGGTGTGTCGCTGCCCCAAGAAATGGCCGCGGGGTCCCACCGCCTTGATCACATCCAACGCCAGCGCCTCGCGGCTGGTATCCAGGCCAGCGGCATCGATACGTACCCGGTGGTACATGTCCGTATCGAGCACCAGCTCCTCAGGGTACAAGAGGGTACAGCTCTCAAGCAGACCCATGCCACTGCCGGTCTCGGCTCCGCACAACGCACATAACAACAGACATACTCCGGACTCGGCTGCCGACTGCCAACCAGGTGTCATACCATCTGTACCGAAGATACCAGCTAGCGTGGGCACTCCCCACATATGGGCTAATTCTACACCCACCGGGTAGAATAGCTCCGCCTCCCAGGTCGTCCCCAGGTAGGCCCCGGTTCGTGGGTGCATTACGCCAGGCATAAGCGAGTGATAGACCGGCGCACCGGGGTAGGCCATCTGGATCAGGACCATGGCAGCCACGATCTCGGCATCAGCAGCCACGACGGTCCCGGCGATGGTAGCCGGCGCGGTTGAGCCGGTGTTGGCCATGGACATGAAACCCACCGGCAGACCGGCCCCGGCAAAGACCAACGCCGCTTCCATGCCGCCCTCGTCCTGGGCCAAGGGGGCGATGGTGCAGACCAGCGACGAGAGAGGTGGGCGCTCGCGCATCGTGGCTTCATCACCCGCAATGACCTGGGCCATCTCGACCGCATAGCGAGCCATCTGCTCATCCATCACCGTCTCCGTCTGTACGTGTTTGACGGTGTTGTTGAACGAAGCATCCACCTCATGCAAGGGTGCCGTGGCCGGGTGATCTTGGGCGCTGACAATCGGCCAGTAAAAGCCAACCGAGGACAGATAGTCCGATACTCGCGCCATCTTGGCTACGTCTTCCTTGACCGATGGGCGACGCTTCCCGGTCTCAAAGTCGATCGTCTCTATCCCGGAGCCATCGGTGGCACAGTACATTGCTGTCCCGTCCAACCTTAGATCGTGGCCTTCCGAGCGTGCGCCCATCGTGTAGAAGCGCGGCGCGCGGGACATGGCATCCAACACCACGTCGGGCGGCAGCTTAACAACCTGGCTTTCAGAGTCCACCTGTGCGCCGTGCTCGGCATAGATGGCCAGCGCCTTATCCGATGGGCAGTGGACGCCGACCTCCTCCAGGATCTCCAAAGTGGCTGACTTAAGTTGCTCCAACTGTTCATCGCTCAGGATGCGCAGATGGTAGCCAGGGACAATGGGCTGTAGTTGAGGTGTTTCACTGGGCATGATTATCTTGTCTCCTTGATCAGAACGTTTGATGTTCGCAAGAAACGCGAAACCCTGTAACCTCTGTTCAGGAACGCACTCTGATGCCCTCAGGGTCATACATCGGGCGCAGCGAGGCCCTGGCCGGATATCGCACACCCGCCACCTTTATCTCATACGTCCCGCTCTTGACGAAATCAACACTCACATCCTGTTCGTTCTCGACAGAACCCAACCCCACCGCGCCGCCCAGTGTATGCCCGTACCCGCCGGATCTGAGGTAGCCAACCAACTCCCCATCCCGATAGATTGGCTCGCCGCCATACAGCAGAGGCTCTGGGTCCTCCAGCAGGAACTGCACGAGACGCTGCTTGAGAAGGCCCGCTTCCTTTTGCCGCAAAAGTGCCTCTCTCCCGATAAAGCCCCCGGGCTTGGCAAAATCCACCGCAAAGCCCAGGCCCACCTCCAGCGGCGTATCCGTGTTATCGATATCGTGGCCATAGTCACGGTAGGCTTTCTCGAGCCGCAACGTGTCCAGCGCCTGAAATCCAGCATATTTCAGTCCCACATGCGCGCCCGCTTCCACGAGCATGTCAAAGACGTGAAGGGTAAACTCTGTTGGCACGTAGAGCTCCCAGCCCAATTCGCCCACATATGTAATGCGCAACGCTTTGACAAGCGCATACCCCATGTCGATCTCTTGCATCGTGAGATAGGGAAATGCTTCGTTCGACATGTCCACATTCGTAAGGCTGCTAATAAGCTGGCGAGAACTCGGCCCCTGGACGTTGATTATGTTGTAACCTGACGTTATGTCGGTGACAAAGACGTGGGCGTCAGGCGGGATGTGATGCTTTAGCCAGGTCTCGACATGGGTTTGCATCGCGTCCACCAAGACCAAAAGATAGCTGTGTTCCGTTAGGCGAGTCACCGTCAGGTCCGCCTCAATTGTGCCACGTTTGTTCAGCCACTGGGTGTAGACAATACGACCTACCGGCACCGATACGTTGTTGGCACATATATAGTTGAGGGTCTTTTCCGCGTCACGACCCTGGACGAGGAGCTTGGACATGTGGGTCAAATCCATCAAGATGACGTCTTCCCGCGCTGCCCTATGCTCCTCTGCGGCGTACTCAAACCAATTCTGGCGCCTCCACGAGTACTCAACCTTGGGTTCAACCCCATGTGGCGCGAACCAATCGGGATACTCCCATCCGACGGATGAGCCAAAGTACGCCCCGGCTGCGGCCAGGCGATCGTGCATTGCCGACCTGCGAGCGTCCCGCGCCGTCTCAGGTTGCAGGTTGGGCCAGCTTATATACTGCCAGCCGAGTAATTCCACCGTCCGGTCATACAAATACTTGGGGTTGTTCTGAAAGGGCATCATGCGGGCGATGTTGATGTCACTGACATCCACGGGCGGCAGGCCGTCCACGATCCATTGAGCGATGATCTGACCAGCGCCGCCACCAAACAGAATGCCCAGCGAGTTGAAACCGGCGGCGACAAAAAAGTTCTTCAACTCTGGCGCTTCGCCCATCAGGGGACCCATATCAGGCGTAAAGCTTTCTGGACCACAAAAGAACTTGTGAATCCCGGCCTCTTTGGCAATTGGGATGCGCTTCATTGCCAGTTCGAGGTGGGGCATCATACGATCCCAGTCTGGCGCGATCTCGCCAAAGCTAAAATCCTCAGGAATGCCTCCCAAGCCGCCGGGCTTGGCCATTCCCCAGGGCTTGGCTACCGGCTCAAAAAGGCCTATCATCAGCCCGCCCATTTCATCACGATAATAGGCAAAAAGGTCTGGGTCTTCGACAATGGGCATGTCCCGATGCATCCCCTCTATCGTCTCGGTAATCAGGTAGTAGTGTTCTGCGGCATGCAATGGCACATTGACGCCGGCCATCGCCCCCAACTCCCGCGCCCAAATGCCGCCGCAGTTGACCACGTATTCCGCCTCGATTTCTCCTCTATCAGTGACCACACCGGTCACCTGCCCCTTGTATTGCTCAATTCCGGTGACCTGAGTCTCTTCAAAGATGCGTGCTCCACCCATCCTGGCCCCTTTTGCCAGCGCCAGCGTGGCGTCAATCGGATTCGTGCGACCATCCTCGGCGGTGTAGAACCCCGCGAGAATGTCGTCGGTATAGAACAGAGGCCACATTTTCTTGACCTCCGCAGGGGAGATTTCCTCTGTAGAGACGCCATACCCGCGACAGTAATCAGCCCTCCGGCGGAGGCTATCCAACCGCTCCGGGTTGCTGGCGATCTGCATGTATCCGTTTGCTTTAAAGCCTGTATCCTGACCGGTTTCCTCTCCGAGCCTTTCGTAGAGGTCGCGGGTGTATTTGGCCATGTAGATATCTGTCTCCGTCGAAAACCCACTGACGATCAGCCCTGCTGCGTGCCAGGTGGTTCCTGCCGTCAATTGGGTGCGTTCTAGCAGCACGACATCTCGCCAGCCCAATTTGGTCAGATGGTAGGCGACGCTGCAACCTATTACACCACCGCCGATGATCACAACCTGTGCCTGGGTCGGAAAGGAAGCGGACGATGCTGTTGTTGAATGTGCTTTAGTCATATGGTCATCCCCTTGATCAATTTGCATTTGCTACTGATCTCCAATGGGTTATGAGCGTACCCTGTGGTTCTTTGGGTCATACATTGGGCGCAGTGAGGCCGTGGCCGGATAGCGCACACCGGCGACCTCTATCTCATAGCTGCCGCTCTTGACGTAGTCCGGGGTAACACCCGCTTCGTTCTCTACGAAGCCAAGCCCTATCGCCCCACCAAGCGTATGCCCGTACCCGCCGGCTCTGATGTAACCCACACACGCCCCATTCCGGTGAATTGGCTCGCCGCCATGCAGCAGAGGTTCCGGGTCTTGTAGCAGGAATTGCACAAAGCGTTGTTTGAGGCCCTCTTCTTTTTGCCGCAAAAGCGCTTCCTGGCCGATGAAGCCACCGGGCTTATCAAAATCTACAAAGAAACCCAGACCGGCCTCCAGCGGGGTGTCCATATTGTCGATATCGTTACCATAGTCGCGATAGGGTTTCTCCATGCGCAAGGTGTCTAACGCTTGAAGCCCGGCATGTTTCAAGCCCACAGCTTCACCCGCTTCCACCAGCATATCGTAGACGTGGAGGGCAAACTCGGTGGGTACGTAGAGTTCCCAACCCAATTCACCCACGTAGCTCACGCGCAGTGCCTTGACCAGCGCGTACCCAATATCGATCTCCTGCATAGTGAGGTAAGGAAATGCTTCGTTCGACATATTCACGGTTGTAAGGCCGCTAAGAAGCTGGCGCGATTTTGGACCCTGAACGTTGAGAATGGCGTACCCCGACGTCACGTCTGTCACAAAGACGCGGGCCTCGGACGGGATATGCCGTTTCAGCCAGGCTTCGACATGCGTCTGGATGGAGGGTGAAAGGACCACCAGGAAACTGTCCTCCGCAAGACGAGTCACCGTCACGTCTGCCTCGATAGTACCGAGTCTGTTCAACCATTGGGTGTAGACAATGCGGCCGACCGGCACCGCTATGTTGTTGGCACAAATTCGGTTGAGTACCCGCTCCGCGTCACGACCCTGGACCAGCAATTTGGACATCCCTCGCGCGCCGCTTTGTGTTCGGCGGCGCTGTATTCAAACCAATTCTGGCGACCCCACGAGTACTCCACCCTGGGTTCAACGCCCTCCGGCGCAAACCAGTCAGGATATTCCCAACCGCTAAACTCAGCAAAGTAGGCCCCGGTCGCAGCCAGCCGGTCGTGCAGCGCCGACTTGCGGGCATTGCGCGCCGTCTTATACTGGTAGTTGGGCCAATCTTCCGCCATTACCAGACCCAGCAATTCCACGGTCCGGTCACCCAAGTATTTGCGGTTGTTCTGGTATGGCGATATACGCTGGATGTCTATTTCTGTTACATCAACATCTGGTAGACCCTCAACCATCCAGTGTGCCAGAACTTGACCGACACCACCCGCCAACAGGATGCCCAGCGAGTTGAACCCGGCGGCCACGAAGAAGTTCTGCAACTCAGGCGCCTCTCCCATCAAGGGCATCAGATCGGGGGTAAAGCTCTCAGGGCCGCAGAAAAATTTGTGAATCCCGGCAGTTTCCAGAGCCGGAACGCGCTTCATGGCTTGTTCAATGTAGGGTGTCATCCGCTCCCAGTTGGGTTGAATTTCGCCAAAAGAAAAGTCCTTGGGAATGCCGTCCAACCCCCAGGGAGCGGCGACAGGTTCAAAAAAGCCAAGTAAGACGCCGCCAACCTCTTCACGATAATAGGCATACCGGTCGAGATCTGAGAAAACGGGCGACTCCGGGTGAATGCCCTCGATTGCTTCGGTAA
>WOR8_10003519_pt1 | contig 15278 bp, 9 predicted proteins | sample DeeMarSeWOR38_10_FD_19890 | JGI IMG/M metagenome (IMG submission 19890) | reverse complement strand
AATTTCTGAAACTGCCGCACTTTATGAAATTCCCTGTGGCAACACCGAGGGATGGGGACCAATATCCTGGTTTGATCATCCGGAATTGGATTGGAATTGGGTGAAAAGTGCAGCCGAAATATGCATAGATCTCGCCTTACAGCATGAAAATTATAAATTTCTATGTACTTCAAATTTTACGCATCCCCAATTCAAGGGAATATGGAATGATATTGAATGGCACAGGAAGATGACCGGCAGAATTAAAAATTAATTTTTATAGATCTAAAAATATTAACCGACCCGAATAATACTGCTGATCATGCCTCAATATTTTTGTTGTACCAGATACTATTTTAATATGATCCTGGTTTCCTCCAGTTGAATAACATTTCCGGTTTTTACTTCCCTGACATTTTCCGTAAATAATACCCACCCTGTAATTAAATCAATAGTACTCGTATTTCTATCTTCTATTGTTAATTCAGGAATGTCTTTTCTGGTAGGTCCTGGTTGACCAGTGCTTTCAGCTAATCTTTTAAGATATTGATATACAGCTTCTGTTGCCTGTTCTTTATCTACTTCTTGCAATGTGGTTAGGGTAGCCTGTTCTTTTTCTGAATTTATGTTTGTTAATTTAACGACCAGCTTCGTATCAAATGGTTCTCCACCATAAATGTTAGGTAGTTTTGTATCAACGATATATTGCTCATTTAAAACATATTCTGCTCCAAATGGATTGTGAAAAAGTAAGATTTCTTTTATGGCTGCTGATTCAATGGCTTCTTTTGAAAAGAATGTTGACTTAACTTGTGAAATGATAACATTAAAGTCTGGAATATCTGTAAATTCCTTAGATAAAGTATCAATAGCCATATCCATCCAATCTCTTATCTCGATCCAATTATTTACTCCAACAAATGTTCCCAATTCATCTGTATTATAGTTTACTGTCATGTCCTGACTTAATGTCATCAGTTTTTTAAGAAACTCATTATCAGTTTTTACATCAAAATTTTCATATCTCCAGAGAATTGTATATGATGTATCAGTTGCCTCTATTATTTTTATTCTGGAATCATAGCGAACAACCTCTTCAGATACTATTTTGTCGTCCTGAATTCTTCTTTTTGATTCTGTTATTCTGTATACCTTTTCATCACCTATTTCCCAGTATCCAACAAAAGTTGCAGTGGAATCCAAAAAAAGGTTCTGACAAGTAGCGTCGTGAAATGATATTATAATTGCTGTTGAAAGCAGAGTTAGTATTTTTTTATTCATTTTAATCGTGTACTTTTTTATTTTTTTATGATATGGTACCTGGAGAAGCCAATGCAAAACGAAAATGTCCGGTAATCTGACCTATTAAAGATCTTTCTTCATTTAATAAACAGGTATTTTCGATCTCCTTTTCGTCCAGGTAAGTAACCAATTTCAGCCCCCTATTTTCCAGAAATGACCCTATTTTACCTTCATCAATAGCGAATCTATTTAGCTCATCCGGGTGATGATTCTTCATTGTTTCTAAAAATTCTTTTACTCCATAATAGTTACTTATATTTTCTTCCGAAATTGAAATCGTGTAATCAAAAGCAATAAGGCTTTTTTCATGTGAAAAAGACTTTACGAATTCCAGCGTTGTTTCTACTGATTCCGGTTCGAGATAGTAACTTACACCTTCCAATAAAAACAATGTTTTTTTATGATCGTCATATCCTGCTTTTTCCAGTACCTCTTTTAACGATTCTCTATTAAAATCTACGGGTACGAAGGTAACATAGTCGGGAATGTCTACCCTGGCTCTACTCAAGCATTTTTTCTTCCTGTTTTGAGTTGTTATGATATCCAATTCAAAAATTTTAGTCTCTTTATTTAATGTGTCAAAACGATATGCCCTTGTATCATACCCAGCGCCCAGAAAAACAATTTGCGGAATTTCATGTTTCAGGGCATCAGTAAAAATACGGTCAAAAAATACAGTTCTTGCTGTTACATATTCATGAAGCCCCGGTAAATACCTATTTAATCTCTTCTTTACTTTTAGCCTTACGGATTTGAATTTTATTAAAAATTTTGAAATAGATGGCAAAAAATTTTCAGCCAGATAATCCGGTCCTAAATATTCATTTTTAAATTCTTTGTTTGCAATGGCTCTATGCAGTGCGGCAAACATTGCTGTCTTGGAAGGCTTTCGTTCCAGATTATTTTTAGACATTTGTTCGTTTCTTTATTATTAGCGGTGTCATATTATTATATTTCGAATGGTATTAAGAATGGCTTTTTACCATCCTTATCATTCTACCTGTATGCTCACAGATTCCGTTCCAAAACCTTTTGAAGTAAATTCTACTTTCAGATCTCCTGGATCGAAATCAGAAGATACTACCACCATTGCTTTTCCAAAAAATAGATTGACTGACTTTGATTTAAATGAAGTCATTGATTGTGGATTTCCATTGCAGACCCCAGCCAGACTGCCGGCCCCGCTTATTTTTATATCAACAATATTATCAGCTAATGGGTTTAATATTCCATTTATATCAAGAGCTTCTAGCAGGATGTAGGCAAGATCTTTTCCATCGGCTTTCAGCATTTTTCGATCAGTAGTAATTCTCAATTTTACCGGTTTCCCAGCAGTCTTCTTTATGTTTTCCCCTATTATCTTTCCCTCCTTGTAAGCAACTGCCTTTAACTCTCCAGGTTGATAGATGACCTCTTCCCACATTAACCTGAATCGCTCTGTTGATTTTTTCGATTTGGGGTTTTTACATTTTTTGCCAAGTGATTTACCATTTAAAAAAAGTTCTGCGCAATCTCCATTTGTGTATACAAAAACCGGTATATCTTCTCCGATCTTATCCTCCCAATTCCAGTGTGGCAGGATATGAATGGTGGTTTCTTCAGGTTTCCAGTAGCTTTTATAAAGATAATACCTGTCCTTCGGAATACCACATAAATCGACAATCCCGAAATAGGAACTTCTGGATGCCTTATCCGCTGTCATTCCAAGTCTTCTCACCATCCCATTGTTATATGGTGTCGGTTCACCTAAGTAATCAAAACCAGTCCAGACAAATTCACCTGCTATATAGGATTCATCCTGTTGCCACATGAAGTCATCATCAGCAATTTCAGCCCATGGGGGGGCGTTCAGGTCATATGAACTTACCTGAAGCGAACTTGTGAAATCGGTTTTTTCCTCCGGTAATGGAAATTCGTAAAAATCCCTTGTGCTTACCGTAGATGCCGATTCGCTGATTATGACAGCTTTGTTGGGCTCTAATTGTCGTGCTAATTTATACCTGCGGCCATAGTTCCAGCTGTGTACATCGTAAAAATCAAAATGTCGTAATTCAGCACTCATTTCACTATCGCAAGCCAACGTGGTCGGCCGGGTATGATCATATTTTTTCAGATAATTGAGCATAGTCTGGAGTTTATAAAATCCGTTATTCTTATTCCATTGCACATCTCCAATTTCATTTCCTACACTCCACAGGAATATCGACGGGTGATTCCTGTCCCTCATCACAAAATTTCGAATATTTCTATGGGCGAAACTTTCAAACCGGGTCGTGTCAAGAATATCTGCTTTAGCGTCATATTTATCAAAAATTTCATTGAAGACCAGCAAACCCATTTTGTCACATAAATCAAGCAATTCGGGAGCAGGTGTATTATGACTTGTCCTTACAGCATTGCAGCCCATATTTTTCATAATTTCTAATTGCCGTTCCATCGCCCTTTTACTAAAAGCTGCTCCCAGCGGACCATGATCATGATGTAAATTAACGCCCTTTAATTGAACCCGTTTGTCATTTAGGTAAAAACCATCATCTGCTGTAAATCGAATATCCCTGACACCAAAAGTGGATTGGTACGAATCAAGTAGATCCTCGTTTCTGTAAATTTGTGTTATCACCGTATATAAATGAGGATTCTCAAGATCCCATCGTCTCGGATTTGGAATCGTTCCTATAATTTCAAATATTCTGCCACTATTGGCAGCAATTTTTACAGGATTTTCTATTTCAATTATTTTATCTTGATTGGCTGTTAGAATGATGTGTCTTATATTAATCTCATTTTCAGATTGAGAATGATTATTTATTGAAGTCATCAGGCTAACATCGGCATAATGTGGTTTTATGATAGGGGTAGTAATGTATGTTCCCCATATATCTACATGAATGGGATTTACTACAATCATCTGCACTTTTCGATAAATACCAGCTCCCGGATACCACCTGCTGTCATGTTTCCTGGTATCAACATGAATAGCTAACAGGTTCTGACCTTTAAAATTTACAAAGTCGGTTATGTCAAAATAGAAGGAATTGTAACCATAATCCCACTGACCAACCAGCTGATCGTTAAGGTATATTTTGGGGAAGGCCATAATCCCATCAAATAACAGGTAGATTCTTTTGCCCATATACGTATCCGGAATACTTAATTCTCTCCGGTACCAACCTTCTCCTTTCCATGGTAATTTCCCGGTGTTTCCATCTCCATCAACAATGAAAGGACCTTTTATTGCCCAGTCATGAGGAATTTTTATATCTGACCAATCTGAATCATCAAATGTTTGCTGATATGCTAAATCGTTCTGGCCTTTATAAAATTTCCATCCTGAAATAAGTTCGGATATTTCTCTTTCCTGGGAAAAAGCAAGGTGAGTAAGTATAAAAAATGCCAGGGTTAAAAATAAGATTTGTTTCGATTTCACTGTTTATATTTAAAAAATTAAAAAAGATTCAAATACGTATCGCGTGTGTGGATACCTGTTGGTTGTCATTTAAATTTATCCTTGTACTGGTGTAAATCCAAATGAATTCCTGTTATTTATAATTTGTTTATTAAGATAATTACAGCAAAACGAAATCGTCTCTGAAGTGTTTGTAATTTTACACACATCTCACATCTCACATCTCACATCTGAATTCACATATCTGAAATAAATCTTATACTAATTGATTTATGATTTCAGATGTGTGATATTAGATTTCAGATTAGTAAAACTTCCCCCTTTTTTCACTCCCTCTTCACTCTCACTCTCGTCTTCGTATACCCGTCTGCCTGCCTTGCGAAAGCCCTTGTGGCGGCAGGCAGGAAGGGCCTTCCCGATATCCCTGTGGTCATCGGGACAGGCCTCTCGTCCCTTCCCGATCAGTCTAATTCTTCTAAGATAAATTTCCCAATAAAATAGCTGCTTCAAGGTAGCTTTCGTCTTTGTACACCCGAAGGGACTTACCGCCTTATCGGCGGCATAAACTTCTCGTCCCTTTTGGATCTCGTTTTTTCAGGATGTGTCTTAAGATCATAAAAAAAGCTGCTTCAAGGTAGCTTTCGTCTTTGTACACCCGAAGGGACTCGAACCCCCAACCTTCAGAACCGGAATCTGACATTCTATCCAATTGAACTACGGGTGTAAATGGAAAGGTAAAATTATAAATTATTTGTAAAAAAATGTGATTGATCGAATCTGGTTTTGTATTAGATTGAGATGCACCAAAGATTTCCAGGCATTAGTTATCCAATATTGATATAAATTCTTCAATAAAGCATTCTTTTTTTTTACTACTAATTAATCTTCAATTTTCGTAAATTAGGTAGCCATGATTGAAGAAAAACATCTCCTGGCTGCCATTATGTTCACCGACATTGCCGGTTATACCGCATTAATGGGAGAAAAAGAGGAGGAGGCTTTACAAATACTGCGAAAAAATCGCAACATTCAAAAACCCCTAATCAGTAAATATGGGGGTATTTGGTTAAAGGAAATGGGGGATGGCATTCTGGCACGGTTCGATAGTGTTTTGAATTCAGTATTGTGTGCAAAAGAAATCCAAAGGAAAATTCAGGACGATTCTTCATTCAAAGTTCGAATTGGTATCCACCTGGGAGATATTACCGTTGAAAATGAGGACGTTTTCGGAGATGGGGTAAACATCGCTTCAAGACTGCAATCCATCGCTGATCCAGGAGGGATCTATGTTTCAGAATCTGTCATAAGGGCAATCCGGGCAAGGGATGAAGTGAAATATATAATGGTTGGTTCGGTGGAACTTAAAAATGTTTCTTATCCCGTTCAGGTTCATGCCATACAGGGTGAAGGGATATCCGCTCCCTCTATTGAAAAAATAAAGGAACTTTCATCCTTCCAATCCAGAAGAAGAAAAAAACAGAGAAGGTTGTTATTGTTCATTATGATCCTTGTGATAGGATTGGGCGGATGGTTTATCAGGGAATTCATATTTTTCCCAACGGATACACGCATATCATCCCTGGCTGTATTGCCATTAAGTAACCTGACGGGTGATCCGGAACAGGAATTTTTTGTTGCCGGGATGCACGATGCCCTGATCACTGAATTATCAAAAATAGGATCACTCAGGATCATTTCGAGACAATCAACCCTAAGGTATCAGGGAAGTATTTTATCGATGAAGGAAATTGCTAAACAACTTAGAGTGGATGCTCTCGTTGAAGGATCTGTTTTTAAATCTGGCGATAGTGTCCGTATTCAGATCCAGTTGATAAAGGCCATGCCCAGAGAATCACATCTCCTGGCACATGCCTATGATCGCGATTTATCTGATGTGCTGAATATGCATAAAGAGATAACTCAGGATATCGCAGGCCAGATCCAGGTTAAGCTAACGGCCGGTGAAAAATTAAACCTACAGGAAACTAAAAAAATAAATGCCGATGCTTATGAGGCCTATTTAAAAGGTATGTTTCATTGGGAAAAATTGACAGAGAATGATCTCAATCAAGCTGAAAATTATTTTAAATTGGCAGTGGAACTGGATCCGGATTTTGCCCTGGCCTATGTCGGAATGGCCAGTATTGGTGTTGGAAGAGCTCAAATGGGCTTTGCGCCCGCAGAAGAAATGGCCAGACAAAATATGAAGTATATTGAAAAAACCCTGGAATTGGATAGCACACTCTCCCAAATTCATTTTATAACGGCCGTTTTTAATACATGGGGTTTGTGGAACTGGGAAAAAGCCGAACAGGAATTTAAAAAGGCACTGAAATATAATCCCAATTACGTGATGGCAATTACCTATTATTCCCAGTTTCTTTGTACGATCAAACGCAATATGGAAGAAGGCTTAAAACAAAATGAACTGGCTTTGGAACTGGATCCATTTAATACATTGTGTAAGGAAATTTATGCGATGGATCTTTTATTTGCAAAGAAATACAAAGAATCCGAGGATGTACTGAAAGGCATCCTGAAAACCGAACCGGAAAGTCGCATCGCGTTGACAACACTGCGGTCAGTTTATCACCAGCAAAGAAAGTATGAGGATGCATTTGAAATATGGAAAATAACTTATTCGAGTGACCCGAAAGCCATTGAAGTACTGGAAAAAGGGTATTCTGAGGGTGACTATTCCAGGGCACTGCAGAATCTGGCTGAAATGCTGGTAGAAAGATCCAAAACCACATTTGTGACTCCCTGGTGGATCGGAACCCTTTATGCCCGGGCTGGAATAACAGAAGACGCTTTAGATTACCTTGAAAAAGCATATCTGGCCCATGATCCCAACATGCCTTCGATCAATATAGACCCGATCTTTGATTATTTACGCGAAGAACCCCGGTTTTTGGCGTTAATTGAAAAAATGAATTTCCCGAATTAAACTCTAAAAAATAAAATTATTCTTTTGCTTTCGTCGCGGTAAAGGGCAATTCATATCCCTGAACGATGATTTTAGCATTTAATACGTCCTCAGCAAACTCTCCGGTGAGGTCCATGTCCATGTCAAATGCATAAAAGTTGGCTGTAAGTACATTATCTTCGATTTTAAGATCGCGTAACTCTGTAGATCCCATATCCGAATTAATGGTTCCATTCACTTCTTTATCTTCCTGGTTCAGAATGATCCACCCATTGACTGTTCCCTGAGGGGTATCCAGTTCATAATCCCATCGGCCTATATATGATGGTATTTTAACTCTTGATGTAGCACATTCCGAAAAGATCCAGATAGTGGAAATGAGCAGCAGAAAAGTAATCATGTATGAAGTTCTCATTGCTAAAAAATTTAATGATTAATGATTTAAAAAATACTGACTGCTAATTTAGGATAATTCTTTTTGTATTCCAGTAATTTTCCTTCCCGTTTAATCCCAGTAAGTTTGTAACTTGCAGTGACAAGATCAACAATTCAGTGTTTTTAATTACTTTTTTTTATATATAAAATGTCCTTACTTAAATATGAGGGAAAAAAGATCTCTATTCTTCTTTTATTGATCTTGGCTGGGGAAGCAATCTTCTTTCTTCCTTTTGTACTTGCGCGAATCTTCCGTCCAACACTTCTGATCGTATTCAACATTACCAATTTTGAGTTAGGTACCTGTTTTTCAATATATGGGATAGTGGCTATGGCCTCCTATTTTTTTGGCGGACCCCTGGCTGACCGGTTTCCATCCCGTAATCTGATTGCCATCGCCTTATGGTCAACAGCATTGGGAGGAGGTGTGATGGCGATGGCGCCTTCAAATAATATTCTGGCAGTGCTTTATGGCTATTGGGGTTTTACAACGATTTTTTTGTTCTGGGCAGCCCTGATAAGGGCCACACGCGAATGGGGAGGACCAGATTTTCAGGGTAGAGCATTCGGATTACTCGAAGGTGGCAGAGGACTTACTGCTGCGTTAATTGGATCATTGGCATTATTTATTTTTTCATCTTTTATGCCAGTTGAAACAGATATAGCCATTCAGCAAAAACGTATTGATTCATTTCAAATAGTGATCCTTACCACTTCCATTATCGTTTTTTTCAGCGGGTTGCTGGTCTGGTATTTTATTCCAAAAAAAATCACTAAAGTTGATAAAACCGGTAACCCAAGCTCCATAAGAAATGTAATCAAACTAATGAGGATGCCTGGCATCTGGATGCAGGCCATCATTATAGTTTGTGCCTACGTAGGTTATAAAATTACTGACGACTATTCATTATATGCAAATCAAGTGCTTGGATTCGATGAAATAAACGCAGCAGGAGTGGGGACCATGGCATTATGGATGCGTCCGGTTTTTGCTGTGATGGCTGGGTTTTTTGCTGATCGTTTTAATGGTTCAAAAGTAGTTATCTGGTGCTTTATACTGATGCTAATGGGTGGAATGTTGATATTTCTTGGAATATTTGATAAAATAGTATGGTTGATTCTTATAATCATGGCTACAACCCTTGCCGGAGTATATGGAATACGTGGCATTTATTTCGCAGTGATGCAGGAAGCCAGAATTCCACTTATCTCGACAGGAACCGCGGTCGGCATTATATCAATCGTAGGCTTTACACCTGAAGTCTTCATGAGCCCTTTGATGGGTTTTCTCCTGGATGAGTTCCCGGGAGCTACAGGTCATCAATATGTTTTTCTCGTCCTCTCGTTTTTTGCTTTTGTTGGCCTGATGGTAAGTATTAATTTCAGAAGATTGGTAAAAAATTATTAACAATTATCGGATATCAGCTGAATCCATTATAATGCCTCTGATAACTTACGGACCCTACAATCTTCTATCTCCATAAATACCATCGCTACTCATATCTCAAACTGTCCACAGGATTTTTTAACGCAGCATTGATGGTTTGAAATCCAACTGTAATAACGGCAATTAATAATGCCATCAAACCTGCTACAACAAATATCCACCAGTATAATACAGTTTTGTAAACAAAATTCTGAAGCCACATATTCATTACGTACCAGGATACTGGGCAAGCAATTAAAAATGAAATAAAAATCCATCTGGTGAATTCTTTTGACAAGAGTAGTACTATCCGTCTCACAGAGGCACCAACAACTTTACGTACACCTATTTCCTTTGTTCTTCGTTGTATGGAATATGATGATAAACCCAAAAGTCCAAGACATGCAATGAATAAGGCAATAGCCGTGAAGTATTTAAAAAGTTTTGAAATTCGAACTTCAGACTGATACATCTGCTCGAGGCGATCATCGAAAAAACCGAAAATAAATGGAGATACCGGATTGATCTTTTTCCAGACCTGTTCAACATTCTCAATGGTTTGATGAATATTTTCTGCCTGAATACGTACAATAAAGACATTCGGATCATCCTGTAGTGGCAATAACAGCAAAGGTTCAATTGTTCTTTTCAGTGATTCAAAATTAAAATCATTAGTTACGCCTCTGATAGTAGCTTTGACATCCCCCAAACCAAAATATTTGCCTACCGGCTCATTTAATTTCATCCTTCTGATTGCTTCTGCATTAAGAATCACATCCAGGTTTTCAATTTTATCGATATCATAATTGTCAAAACGATCAGAAAAGGAACTTCCACCAACAAATGGAATTTCAAGAACTGTGAAATAGTTCTTATCAACCCACATCGTATTAATCAATACCTTAACGTCTGGATCTTTATCTTCCCAATCGAATCCCCAGGATGAATTTCCAGACCAGAAAGGAGGCTTATCCGCTTTGGTAAGCTTTATCACGCCTGGAATTTTCAGTATTTCATTTGAAAATGGGATATGATTCTGTTTTGCCTGGCCTTGTAATTCAATATAAATCAGATTTTCAGATTTATAACCCAGGTTGAAGTTTTTTATGTACTGCAATTGTGACAAAACAACGATAGCGCTGACAATTAAAATAATTGACAAAGTGAACTGAACAATTACAAGTATACTGCGAAGTCTCACTTGTTTTTTGGATTTCACCATGATCATGGATTTCAATGCCCTTGCAGGAGAAAATGATGATAATATCACCGCCGGATAGATCCCGGATAACAAAGCCGTAATAATGCCGGCTCCTACAAAAAGGAGCATCAGGCTTCGGTTTTTAAATATATTGAAAAGAATATTCTTACCTGATATGTCATTGAATAATGGGATCAACAAATATGCGATTACAGCAGCAAGGATTAAACTCATAAATACCAGGAGAATTTTTTCACTTAAAAATTGAAATATCAAATTGCTGCGATGGGCGCCTACTACTTTCCGTATACCTACCTCCTGTGCTCTTGCTTCGGATCTTGCCGTAGACAAATTCACAAAATTTACACTGGCTATCAGTAATAAAATAATTCCGATAGCAATAAAAAGGTAGATATATTGTACCCGATTGTTTTCCCCTGAATATGAATACAAATGATCTTTCACTAGGGGCTTGACAAACAACGTGGTGTTTTCCTGTCCATTATCCCTACAAAGATTTTCTATCTTCTTCTGAAATAATTCAACAGATGTACCCTCCTTTAACAATACGGTTGTACGAGGCCAATTATTCCCCCAGCTGTTCAAATCCCTTTCAAAAATCTTCTCCATCTGAACAAATGGAACCAGTATGTTGAATTTGAAAGTTGAATTATCAGGAACATTTTCCAATACAGCGCCAACTTCAAACTCATATTGATCATCCATCTTTAAGGTTTTACCTACAGGATCAACATTTCCAAAAAATATCTCAGCAATTTCACTGGTAATCATGATCTTGTCAGGATCTTTCAATGCATTGGGATCACCTGTCAGTATATTGAATGTGAAAACACTTAAAAATTCAGGATCAACCATACAGATTGGTCCGGCGGTGAATACTTTATTTTCAATACTCACAGGTCTGTCTCCAATCCATATTGTTCTTGTGGCATTTAAAACTTCCGGATATTTATTTTGCAACTCATCTTTCAGTGCGAATGGCGTGTTGTTGGTATATAAATTCTGACCTTCCGAATATTCCTGCTTCTCAATGATACAGAACAATTGATCAATATTTTCATGGAATCTGTCAAAGTTCATTTCATCCATAACCCATAGTAGGATTAGTACAAAAGTTGCCATACCAATCGACAAACCAATGGATGTAATGAGTGAGAATATTTTATTCCTGAAAATACTTCTAATAGCGACTGTAAGGTAGTGCCTGATCATAATATATAGTTTTTAATTAAAAAATGATGATCATTATCGTAATTATATCTTCAATGCAGTATTCTTATCAATAAGATTTCAGTTTTACTCTCTTACAGGGTATGTATGAATTTTATTGAGTGTTATATATAGGATAAAGGTCATACAACCCGCAATTTTGTTTGGAAAAGTTATATATATTATTTATCGCACATGTAGGTATATTAAATTTATTTTAATTGATATACTATTTAATATGACTCAATAATGAGCGAATAGTTGCAATTATTTATGTTTATTTTCAGGCATTAGATGACAAAGAAAGAGAAAAATTGTTTTGAATTTTAAACTCCATATTTGAACAATTACTATCAAATTATTCTAACAATGAAGAAATTAGAATTGGTATGGATAAGTTTGATTACTCAAAAATGAGATCTTATAACAGGCTAAATTTTCGATATGTAAAAAGGGCTAATTATTAAGCTAAAGCAAGCTTCTTATGAGAAAGTATAAGGGTTTACTTTTTTTACTTTGGATATGATCATTTATGATGTTGGGGGTGTAAAAGGATCAAATATGAAGAAAAAAAAGTGATTATAGAGTTTTTAACTATTGCTCAAAATAATGACTTACTCCATCCTTCTCAGCCGTAAAATAAATCACCGATGGCCACATAGGCGGTTTATTTGATTGCATCCAGACATGAAATGCCATTTTAAGTTCATTGACCACCTTGGGATTGAATGATGCCACATCCGGATTTTCGTACTTATTCTGGTTGAGATCGTAAAGGATCTCAGTGCCTGAATATTCATTCATAACAAGTTTAAATTTTTCGTTGCGGACTACCTTGCTTATGCCCCGCTGCCAAAACAGGAATTCATGGGGAGGCATTTTATTTTCACCCGTCAGGTGTGGAAGCAGGTTTACCCCATCCAACTTACGCCCAGGCATCATTTCAATTCCGGCAGAGGCGATGGATGTAGCGAAAATATCCATTGAGCTAACCATGTGCGGGAAATGGCTACCTGCTGCCGTCCTTCCTGGCAGGCGGATGATCATCGGGACTTTCAAACCGCCTTCAAACTCTGTATTCTTGCCCCCTTCATATCTGCCGTTGTCTGTGGTATGTGTATATTCCGCACCACCATTGTCGCTGATAAAAAAGATAATTGACTTATCAGCCAGGTTTTGATCAGCCAGATATTCAATCAGGCGACCGATATTATCATCCAGGTTGCTGATCATGGCGCGGTAAACCCTTTTTACAGGATCTTCGATGTCAGAGAATTGATCCACGTATTTTCTGGGTGCCTGAAGAGGCGTATGTGGGGCACTATATGAGATCCACAGGAAAAACGGATGTTCCTTATGTTCGTTCATGTATACGATCGATTCATCTGTGATCCTGTCGGTCAGGTATCCATCCTCTTCAATCTCTATCCCATTTCTATAAATGGCATGAGGGCCCTTCCTTTGTCCTGACCAGATATAGGAATCCGTCCAGTCCGCATCAATCTTCTGGTCAATGATTCCATCAGTACCTTCAGGAGAATAGAGTGTATGGCTGTTGAAGAAGCCGTATTGCTCATCAAAACCAAACGCTGCAGGTTGTTTTTCCTTGCTCCATCCCAGGTGCCATTTCCCCATGATCCCGGTATGGTAGCCGTGTTTTTTGAGGATCTCTGCCAGGGTAATTTCTGAAAGGGGCAATCCCTGATTTTGGATGGCATCTGCATCAGGCACGGAACTCATCCACTTAGCCACCCAGGGTTCGCTATTAACCAGGTATCTAAATCCAAGATATTCCAATCGGTTTTTCAGGTACCGTTCGTGCATGGTAAACTCGAATCCGAACCTGTGCTGATAACGGCCGGTGATCATGGCTGCACGGGATGGGGCACAAACGGGTGAAGTGGTATAGGCATTTTCGAAGATGATGCCCTCCGCACCTAACTGCTCAATATTGGGTGTGAAAATATCTCCTTCACCATAAAGGGAACAATCTGCCATGCCAAGATCATCAACGGTAATAAGGATGATGCTGGGGCGCGTGGAATCCGGATTATGATTCGTTGTTTGCAGAAAATCTAATTTACTCTGAAGGGCGGAATGGTCTGTTTCGATCCTAAACTCGGATGATGCCATCGGATACATAAGCACAAGTATGACAGCAAGGAGAAAGAAGAGAAGCAGGAGAAGGAGCGGTTTTCGGAATCTTTTATGCATGGGCGGTGTTTTGTGTGGGGGCAAATATAGGGTAAAGGGGAGAATATAAAATAGGATATGTAAAATATGAGGTGTGAAATGTGAATGTTGAAATGATTTGTTGGCATGGATTTTTAGGCTTAGCAATAAATCCAGCTGGTCGTTCAGCCATACCAACTTATCAATTCAACCTCTAAAACCAATGAAGCCATATGAAGAATCTCTCTGAAAATCAATGTGTTAGAAGATAAAAATAAAAAACTGCACCAAAATTCTCTGATGCAGTCCAGTTTGGCTCCCCATATTAGTGCAATATCGAACCAATTTTATGAGGATTCAGTGAAAATCTACGAATTAAAAAAACACTTAGACATTTCATATACCCCAACATCAATTTGTAAGTCAATATACGGCAAGAAGAACCTTTTGTACTATTCTTGCCAAGAAGATGCCTTTAGGACAATTAATGAAGCTCACAAATCACAAAAAGATTCAGAAATTGATGAAATATATCAATGATGACTTTAAAGAAATAGCTGAAAAATTGAAGTATATAAGGAAGATTTAAATCATTATATAATTATCTGCCAACAGTATATTATTCTGCATGTGTTATATATAACACAATATAATTCTTATTTTATTAACTATTCCTTTGTTTTATTGCGTATTGTTTTGTATATTTGCTATGTTGAGTAGTTGAAAATCATAGCTCACCACATATTTTGTTTTTATATGTTCCCTTCATATAAAAATGCCAAAAAGCTGTTTGTCCTAAATAGCATAGTAAAACGGAACAAGGGGACTCAACACTATTGAGAAAGGTTCTCAATAGGAAAGTTTCGTTTTATATTTTGTATCAATGAAAGATTTATTTACAAAAAAAGAGGTTCAAGAATTTCTTAGTGTTTCTGAAACTACAGTCAGGAAACTTGTAAATGAGGGTATATTAACTAAATACAGTTTTCCTAATTCAAGGAGGGTGTATTTCAAGAAGTCAGAGGTGCAGGAAGTTTTGTTCAACAAAAAAATCTAATAACAATGTTGAACAATAGCCAATCAACTGTTTCTTACGCAAGTAAGGAAGATTTATTTAATGCAACCGATCAGGGGCGTATCGGAATAGAAAAATATCTCCGTGATAGTAATGGTAATTTTATTGATTTAAGAGGTAAAGAAA
>WOR8_10007414_pt1 | contig 15282 bp, 17 predicted proteins | sample DeeMarSeWOR38_10_FD_19890 | JGI IMG/M metagenome (IMG submission 19890) | reverse complement strand
CTCGAGGGCTTCCTCCACCATGGTGGGCCAGACTGTGTGGCCCTGGGCCACGATCCTGTCCCTCTTTCTCCCGACTATGTACAGGTAGCCGTCGACGTCCATGTAGCCTATATCGCCGGTGTATAGCCACCCGTCCCTGAGGGCGTCGGCGGTCTCCCCGGGGCTACCCCAGTAGCCCTTCATGAGCTGAGGGCCCCGCACGGTGATCTCGCCCTTCTCTCCAGGGGGCATCTCCACCTCCCCGAGCTGGAGGTCCACGATCCTGGCCTCGGTGTCCGGGTAGAGGAGGCCGGCGCTGGCGTAGTTGGGTTCCCCCTCCACCGGCGTGGCGGATACGCTGGGGCCCGCCTCGGTGAGCCCGTACCCCTGGTACATCCTCGCGCCGGAGACGACCTCGAACTCCCTCATGTGCTCGGCTTGGATCATAGCTCCCCCGGAGGCGCAGTGGGTCAGGCTCGTGAGATCATACTTCTTCCGGTCAGGGTGGCGAAGTATCTCCTTGATGAGCCTCGGTATCAACGGGAAATGGGTGATCCTGTAAGTGTCCGTTGCCTTCATGATCTCCAGCGGCGTCGGGTTCGGCAGCAGCATCAGGGTGCACCCGAAGCTCACCGCCTCGTTCATCACCACAAGGCCGTAGCTGTGGAAGAACGGCAGCGCGCACAGCACGACTGGCCACCCGGCGGGCTGGGGCTTGGCGCTGTAGCCCCATCCCCTGAGCCAGTGGTAGGACTGCAGCGCGTTGACGACGAGGCTGTAGTTGGTGAGCATCACCCCCTTGGGCTGCCCCGTGGTGCCGCTCGTATACATCACGACGGCGACGTCCTCCACCGGGTCGACCTCGGGATACTCCTCGATCTCGGGGCCCCTCGTCAGGTCCTTGAACCTCAACGCTCCTCTCGTGGGCTTGTATCCTTGCTTGAGCTTGCTGAGGACCCTCAGGTGTGTGGGGGCGTAGCCTACCGCCTCCGCAACGACGACCGTCTCCGGGAGTCTCTCGGGGAGCCTATCTAGCAGCCTGTCCAATACGACGAGGACGCTGCACTCCGTCTCCTCCATCTCCCGCCTGATCTCCTGGGCGGGCATCAGAGGGTTCAGCGCGACCAGCGTCCCCCCCAGCACGTTGACGGCGTTATATGTTACTGTGAACTGGGGGCAGTTGGGGAGGAGCACGGCGACTCGGTCCCCCCTCGTCACGCCCAGTCCTTGGAGGTTGGCAGCGAAGCAGAGCGTCTGCCGCCACAGCTCTCCGTAGCTGTAACTCGCCCCGAGGTAGAGGACGGCGTCCCTGTCCGGGAACTTGCGGGCGCTGTTCCTCCAGAACTCATAGACCGGCATCTCGGGGTACTTTACGCTGATGGGCACGCCGCGGGGGTAGCTGTCCTTCGTCGTCATCCACCATGGGGGAGCGGCGCACCGTATAAAAAACGTGCCCAAGGGTTTTATCCACCGAGCCGCGCCTTAGAAGTGATCACATTGAAGCCCACAGGAGTCTACGTGCCCACCATAACTCCCTTCGATGAGCAAGGCGAGATCAGGTTCGATGCCTTGGAGAAGCTGATAGAGCACTGGCTAGAGGGGGGCGTAAGTGGTTTGGTCGCCAACGCCAGTACCGGCGAGGCGCCTTACCTTGGCAGGGACGAGAAGAAGAGCATCATCGAGTTCATGGTGGAGAAGGTGGACGGTCGCGCCCAGGTGTATGCTGGCACCGGCTCCATGGGCACCCGCGAGACTATCGCCCTCACAAGGGACGCCAAGGACACGGGCGCCGAGGCCGCCCTCGTGACGACGCCCTTCTTCTTCAAGCCCACCGGCGACGAGATAGCCGAACACTTCATAGCGCTGATGGACGCCGTCGACCTCCCGGTGATACTTTACAACGTCCCCAAGTTCACCGGCTACAGCGTGGACCCCAAGACCGTGGCGAGGATAGCCGAGGAGTCCAGCGGCCTCGTCGCCATGAAGGACAGCAGTGGCAACCCGGGCATTATGGCCGAGGTCATCAGGCTCTGCGGGGATAGGATAAGCGCCCTCTCGGGCTCAGCGGACATGATACTGCCGACCCTCATGCTAGGCGGGAAGGGAGCCATTGTGGCTGTAGCCAACGTGATCCCGGCGCCGTGCGTCAGTATAGTGGAGGCCTACAGGAGGAACGACTTGGCCGCTGCCGGTGAAGGGCAGCACACCGCCAGCTACGTAAACAAGGTTCTAGTCCGGGAGAACCCCCAGATAGCCGCCATAAAGACAGCCCTGAACCAATTGGGCTACGGCGCAGGGGTGCCAAGGAAGCCGCTAAAGCCTCTGGACGAGGCGACGGCCGAGAAGGTCAGGGCCGCCATGGGGAAGGTTTAGCCGATCCTCTTCACCATGGAGGTCTTCCCGCCGTAGAACAGCCTGCCAGTCTCCTTGAACCCCATCTCGTTCCAGAACCCCACGACTTCGGCCTCCGAGTCGATCTGTATCCACTTTGCGCCGATGTTCTCCGCGAACCTCTCGGCCTTATGGTAGAGGGCCCTGCCGTGGCCGCGGCCCCTGAGGCCAGCCTTCACCTCCATGTTCTCAATGTAGAGAGTGTCCGGGTGTATAGCCTCCGAGTCATGGAGAAGCGCCACCTGGAGGTAGCCGTGCTCGCCCCCCAGCATCCAAGCCGAACCCTTACCGTAGCTCTCCCCAGGCCCCGTGATCACGAAGAGACCCTCGGGCGTGTAGCTCCTACGGCGTCTGGCTTCCCCGGGGGCCCCTGATGGGTGCATCTCTGGATGCCTCTCCTCAGAATACGCTGACTCACGGTATATATGGGTTAATGGGCGGCCAGCTACCTGATGACCTGGCTGTGGAGCGCGGTTACCACGGTGTCGCAGGCGAGCTCTACCTCCACGCAGCCATCTAAGCCTCTCATCCTCGTCACGCCCTCGCCCGCCCTGCTGACGGCCTGCTCCCTGAACACCCAGTCACCGTCCTCAGATAACGCGTACAGACAGACAACCAAGCCCTCTTCGGCTAGGTATACATCCGGTTCGAGTGTGATCGCCACCCTCGGCACGTCGTCCGGCTGGACCATGACTGTGATCTTCACCTTTCCAACCGGCGCCTGGAGCCAGGGCGTGGACCCCGGGTCGACGCCTCCCTCTCTCAAGCATAAGGGCGGTCATGTTTCCCTACCTGCCAGCGACCGTTATCTGCTGGAGGGTCAAGTTTCCACCCGGTGCCTCAGAGGCTCACTACTCCCCGACTGGGTTACGTTGAACGAGTGTAGCTGTAGAAGTATCTCGTGTTCCGCGCTCTGGTTCAGTGTGGATATCAATATGAGGACAAGGAGAATGGGCAGGATGTAGCTGGATCTCATCTGCACCGGTTACATGTTAAGCATGGATGAGGGGATTAAACCGTTGTATCCGAGACAGACCGTGGACGAGGAAACACGAAATAGTTGATATTTATATGACATGACCTAGTCTACAACATTACCGGGTGTACGCAGTGGTACTGGATAAGCTGGGAAGCAACCTATACAACGCCATACAGAAGATCATCAAGGCCCCCGTGGTAGACGAGACCCTGGTGAAGGAGCTCGTCAGGGACTTCCAGCGTGCGCTGCTCCAGGCCGACGTCATCAACGTCAGCCTCGTCATGGAGCTCAGCCAGAACATCCAGAGACGCACCCTCGAAGAGAAGCTGCCCCCAGGCATCAGCCGCCGCGAGCACCTGATCAAGGTCATCTACGACGAGCTCACCAGGTTCGTGGGCGAGAAGCCCCAGGAGCTCAAGATACAGCCCGGGAAACAAAACGTCGTCATGATGGTGGGCATCCAGGGAAGCGGTAAAACCACGCAGAGCGCCAAGCTGGCCCGCTACTATCAAAAGCGCGGACTCAAGGTGGGCCTCATATGCGCCGACACCTTCAGGCCCGGAGCCTACAACCAGCTCAAGCAGCTAGCCGATAGCATAAAGGTCCCATTCTACGGCGAAGAGGGCGCCAAGGACTCGGTGACCCTTGCAAGACGCGGCGTCGAGCACTTCCATGATAGGGAGGTCGTAATCTTGGATACCTCGGGCCGCCACAAGGAGGAGAAGAGCCTCATCAAGGAGATGCAGATGATAGAGGCCGCCGTGAAGCCCCACGAGATCATACTGGTCCTGGACGGCACCATCGGCCAGCAGGCGGCCGCCCAAGCCACAGCCTTCAAGGAGGCCACCAACATAGGCAGCATCATGGTCTCGAAGCTGGACGGAACCGCGAGGGGGGGAGGCGCGTTGAGCGGCGTCGCGGCCACTGGGGCACCCATCAAGTTCATAGGAACTGGGGAGAAGGTGGAGGACCTGGAGGCGTTCGTCCCAAGCAGGTTCATCGGCCGTCTCCTCGGGATGGGGGACATAGAGGGGCTCGTCGCCAAGGTCAAGGAGGCGGAGACGCCTGTATCGGAGAAGGACGTCGTGGCTATGCTCAGCGGCAAGTTCAGCCTCCAAGACATGTACAACCAGTTCGAGGCCATGAGTAACATGGGGCCCCTCCAGAAGGTGCTGGGAATGATCCCGGGGTTCAGCTACCAGATGCCCATGGACGAGATGGAGGACGCCGAGGAGAGGCTTGCTAAATACAAGGTCATCATCCAGAGCATGACCGTCGAGGAGAAGGAGGACCCCAAGATACTCAACAGGAGCCGCATCCAGCGCGTCGCCAGGGGCAGCGGCACAGACGAGCGGGAAGTAAGAGAACTTATAAAACAGTATAACACTATGAGGAAAATGCTCAGACAGATGAAGGGAAGCCGAAGAATGAGGCGGCAGATGCCCTTCAAGCTGGGATGAGGAGACAAGATCAATGGGAAAAAGCAGAGCAGGAGCGCCCTCACCAAGAAGGTCAGGGACAAGGGGAGGCTTCCCCTGAGCAGGCTGCTGACCAAGTACGAGGAAGGCGAGAAGGTAGTCATAAACATAGACCCCGGCATCCACAAGGCCATGCCGCACAAGCGTTACCAGGGCAAGGTAGCCACCGTCGTGGGGCAGAGGGGACGCGCCTACATACTGGAGATACCCCAGAGGAAGACCATGAAGACCATAATCACGACCCCTGAGCACATAAGGAAGCACCAGGAAGCGTAGACATGTCCGTCGCCGAGAAGAAGGAGATCACCGTCGCCGAGGCCAGGAAGCTGCTGATGGACAAGGCCGAGGAGCTTGACCCCCTTCAGAGAAGGGTGCTGGAGTACACCATCAGGTTCAGTAAACTGGACAGCGAGACCGCGAAGCAGCTCACGGATGAGCTCGTGAATGACGCGGACATAGACCGAGGCCTCGCGGTCCAGATAGTCAACGCCATGCCAGGCAGCATCCCAGAGATACGAACCTTCCTCGGCAGGCAGAGGATCATAGCTGAGGACACCATGGCAAAGATATTAGGGATAATTGAAAAATACCGGGTAGAGAAATAAGTACCCGGAGACCACCCCACAGGAGGCACATGGCTTGTATAGAGAGCAGAAGAAATACGAGGAGTACGCCTACGTCTTAGACTATCTGCCGCACGGCCGACCGGGGGCGCCGCGTTCAAGCCACTCCGCGACTGGGGTGATCCAGCTCATTGGGGAGGACTACTTCACCATACTGGAAGCCACCCCGAGGCGGGACGCCGAGTACAACATCCGTGACAGGATATTCGTCGGGAAGGGTGACAGGGCCCTGGTGGAGCACATCCTTGGCAGGGTCACCTACGACGAACTTACCTCGGCCGCCAAGGCTGAGCTGCCCTTCGTAATAGAGGAGATAGTCAAGAACAACGAGAAGCGTTTCGTTGAGTTCGTGAACAACAGCCAGCCCCTGACGCCCAGGATGCACAGCCTGGAGCTGATACCCGGGATAGGGAAACGGCTCATGTTCCAGATCATCGACCTGAGGGAGAGGCACCCCTTCGAGAGCTTCGACGACCTCAAGGAGAGGGCCAACCTGACGGATCCGGTGAAGCTGATATCTCGACGCGTCGTAAAGGAGCTCAGCGAAGAGGAGAAGTACTACATTTTCACCCGGCCAGCGTGATCCGCGAAACCTTCAAGTATCTCTAATTGTTGGTTCTCACGGACGGCGATGAATGAGTATCTGATCCTATTCGTGTTGTTGGCGGTTTCTCTGGTTATCCTGGGTCTCCTCGTTAGGGTGTTATTAAAGGTGAAACATGTTGAAGACACGGCAGGGGTCAAGGTCGTTAAGCTAGAGCCCGGTGAGCGAGCCGCCCCCGAAGCCGTCTTGGTAGACATCGAGGAAGACGTAGAGGAGAAACAGGAGGAAGAGGCTCCGCAGTAACGAGCCCCCAGATAACTTGCATTTTATAGGGTTTAACCGAGTCCCTGATTATATCCTGTCTTATACGCGTTGAGACCCAATAAGGACAATAAGCACAATAACCAAATCGAGGCTTTATAGAAAACCCAGAACTAGCAACTTAATCGATGATTTTATCCTCACAGCCCACAAATACTAATTTGGTGCCACTATGAAAGTGAGTGAATTAGTCACTTGCTCTGATTATCCGTGTATTGACGTAGAGAAGACACAACATATTATACCACAAATAGAAATTAATCCAGATACAATGCAGATGGTTCTAATCTCAGAAGCAACACCACAAAACCTATCCGAATATTACTATATGGGAAAAGAATCACTATTTACCAAAACTACTCTCCAAGCCTTTAAAGAAGCAGGAATACATGCTGAATCACTCGAAGAACTTGTCCAGAGAGGAGCTTATTTTACTACAGCTATCAAATGCGGTAAAACTGAGTACCTTGTTAAATCAGCGACCCTAAAGAATTGTTCACTGCTTCTTGAAGAAGAGCTATCGTTGTTCCCAAATCTTAAAGTGATTATGCTTATGGGTGATTTCGCCATAAAGGCATTGAATTATATTGCTAAACGCCAGTTTGGTGAGCGGGTGATTCCCAGTGGTTCTACCTACAAGATTAGGGGAAAAGAGTATTTTTTTGGTGATGTTAGGGTATTTCCCTCTTATCTTCAGGCAGGTAAAGCATACTTTATTGAGCAAAGCAAAAGACAGATGATACAAGAAGACCTTCATAATGCATTGAAAATACTCAAATGGACATCCTAATCGATTATTTTATCAGAATCTTTCTGAATAAAACAACACTTTTTCATTATTTATCTAACTGGAACTAATCGATGATTTTATCCTCACTTCATCTCAATCCTATGTATGGCTTCATTTGAAGTAATTGCGCTTATATTGACTGGTTTAAGCATCGCTGCCTCTATCATCTACTACGCAAACGTGTTATCAAACGCTAACAAGACACAGCGAATGCAACTAGAGACAAGACAAGCACAGCTATTCATGGGACTATATGAAACATATCGAAGCCCCGAGTTCAGAAAACAATGGACTGAAATACTTAACCAAGAATACACAGACTTCAGCGACTTTTGGTATAAATATGGCTTGGAAAACAATCCTGAGGCTTGGGCAAACTGGCAATCAGTAGCTAGCTTCTTCCATGGAATAGGGGTGTTGGTGAAGAAAGGGTTGATCGAGTCGAGCTTGTTGGATGAATTAATCAGTCCTAATGTTTTTGGTGCCTGGGTTGTTATGGGGCCTATTGTAAAAGGGTTTCAAGAATGGGTTGAGAGCGATGGGGGAGTAATGAGCTATCAATTTCATGACTATGAGAAGGCCAGTGTCTCCAGAATACACAAGTCCTGGTCTGGTTTCGAATATCTTTACGACACATTAAAGGAAAGAGAAAAACAACAAATTAAAACCAAATAAGCAGCAGATCGATGATTTTATCAAGGTTTCCTTTAAATAAAAACAGAGATTAAACGGGGCATAGAATTAGATAAGAAGCTCTCCGTTATCGATAATAGGGACACCATCAATCTCAACCCTCGGTTTTCTTAATACGATGTCCAAATGTACATTACACGGAACTGCTGGAGTACATCCCCTTCCATACGCTACATGAACATTCCCAAGCTTCTTCTTCTCCTCAGAAAACTCACCAGTTTCACGGCAAAGTGGATTAGTACCCATAGCGAATTCACCAAAATTATCTGCATTGGGAACATTCTCGATTATCCAACGGAACTTATCCGCATCTCCTCCGTCCCCAATAATCTCCACATATTTACCATACTCAACTATCATCTTCAAAGGCTTGTGATACGCATCCCAGGGGAAGTTCCCATAGACCCCAGTGCTTTCCCTGACATGATTCATCGGACCATCCGCAACAATCACCCCATATGCAGATCCTAATACAGGATATATCTCAAACTCTCCATCAGGAGTACAAGCGGACATACCTGGTTTATCTGCCATTCCAGTATAGTTGATGTTTCTCGCTCCTTTTACATTACATCGTAGGTCTGTGCCCAACTTACTGGTACAGTGAACCTCCCCTTCTCCTCCCTCCACATAAGGTCTCATCCTTTCCCCAATATCATGGAATATCTTAGGGTCAGTGTCGGTACCTCCTCCAGTCATACTTCTAAGGGTTCTACACTCTAACGTCATTCTGCGGGTTTTCTTGTCTTTCAGCATCTGGGTATACTCAGGAGGGACATCTGGGTAGAGAGAATACCCAACGTCGAGGAAAAGGTCTGCTTTCAACAAAGCACTTTTAGCAACATCCGTTAGGATTCTTGAACTGGACTCATCCATCCATGAATCTTGGACTAATAGATTCCATCGTGCTCCAGCAGCTGCAGCAGCTTGAGCTAGACTCATGGACATCTCAAGCTCAGTTTTCGTATCAGTAATTATGAGAACCTCTTCATCTGGTTGAACTGCGCATCTCTTGTTGATGATCGTATGGGCGTATTTTGCTGCTTCAATTTTCAGCCAGAAAGGGGTTCCTCCTATGAGAGACATTATCTTCCATTTAAGGTACAAGAGAGGAGTATAAGGAGACTACGTACATTCGCATGCTAATTCAATAATCGATGATTTTATCCTCATATTTCGGGAATTGTAGTTTGTCTAAGAATGAGTCTAGATGAAGTCTTCAGCTTTATTCACATTTCAGATACCCATATAGCAGAGTCTAAAGAAGAATCAGTTATCGGAGTTCAACCATACCTTAAACTATTAGACACATTAAACACCATAAAAGCCCTGGAAATCAAACCAAAATTCATCATAATAACAGGAGACCTAACACGAGATGGAAGCCTACAAGGATACAACCTACTAAAACAATACATAAAACAACTCGAAGACCAAAAAATACCAACACTACTAACCCTAGGAAACCACGACAATAGAGACAACTTTAGAACAGCATTCGGACTCAAAAAAGAAAAAGGTCCCTATTTTTATGTCAAAGAGTTTGACTATATCAAAGTATTTGTCCTAGACTCTCTGTATCCAGGTCATCACACAGGAAAATTCACTGGAAACCAATTAAAATGGCTAGAATATGAACTACAACTTAATCCAGATCAACCTACAATAATTGCATTACATCACCCAGTTTACATACACTGGTTGAAGGACTTTCTGGTTCTTTTTGACAGTGATCAAAGACAAAGATTCTACAAGCTAATCGATAGATACAATGTAATAATGGTCATTAATGGTCATCTTCACCATAACTATGCGTTGAATGTTGGTGATGTCTTATTTTCTCAAGCAAGCAGCACATTTGCTGAGCTTGATCATAATGATAAGGAGTTTTGGCTTATAGACACGTTAAACTTTAATCAAGTTATCGTTGAAGGTGATAGAATATTTGTGAGGGTTCTTGAGCTACCTTATGATGGTAGAATAATAGGAAGAGGATCTATCCAAACACTACTAGAATAGCCATAATCGATGATTTTATCCTCACATCACCCTAACATACTGCATGGTTGACATTCAATCAATATCCATAACCTTAGCAGCATTATCCTTCATAGTAGCAGCAACATATTACATAATGACACTAAGAAACCAGCAGAAAAACCAAGAACTAGCATTAAAAGCCCAACAACTGCAATTGGAAACGAGACAAGCACAACTATTTATGCAAATATTCTCTCGCCAATATGAGGTAGAACAAAGGAGGAATATACACCTCTTAAACAATCTGGAGTACAAGGATTTGGACGATTTCTTGGAAAAGTATGGTCCAGAGACTAATCCTGATACTTATTTTAGAATTACTTCTCTAGCCACATACTTTGAAGGAGTAGGAGTCCTTGTTAAAAGAAATCTCGTTGATCCCTCTATGGTGGATGATTTAATGTCAGGGCGTATTATTGAATCCTGGGAATCTACGGCTCCTTGGATACTGGAGCACAGAGAAAGGAGTGGTGATTATGAAGCTCTTGAACACTTCGAATATCTATATACCGTCATCAAGTCAATTCAAGATAAACAAAGAACAGAAGCAGGTTTACCAACACGTACTACATAAAACGAGTAAAGTAATCGATGATTTCATCCTCACTTCACCAGACATATAGGAGTTATCGTTTCCTTTGTGTCAATAAGATTGTAGTGCATAACAATCCAAGTGCGAGTGCAATAAGTGGGAACCCTGGTATCCAACCTCCAGTATCTTCCGTCTCGGGTTCCTCTTCAGGGACAGGAGTTGTCTCCTCAACTGTATATTCACCCAATCTGAACACGTGGACTTTACCAGCCCTAGAGATCTCATCCACTGTTGCATCCACCTCACTTACAATTAACAACTCTCCGTCTGTCAAAACATTGTAACCAAACTCTGCACCTGTCTCCGGCTCAGGCGAAACAATTACATCTAACAGATTCCCATTCAGATCGAAGACATACACTATTCCCTCGTCCCCATTCGTTACATCTCCTTTTCCCTCACCAACTACAACCAAGTCTCCAGCGATGCATAGTCGAGACGGCTCGTTTGATGGTTCTGCCTGATTGTTTGTTGTCCTGCATCCATCTGATGTTGCTCTGTAGTTCTTCCTCTATGAAGTGTCGTCTCTCTGATAGTGGGCGGATTCGGTTGGCTTCCCGTTCTTTTTCGATCTTGTCTAGGAATTCGCTGAGAGTGTTGTAGTCTCTGTTTGTCTCTTTTAAGAATAGTATGTATTTCTTGAGGTCGCCACGGTAGGCTTTGGCGGTTGAGGTCTTCAGTGATGATAAAAATCGTTCGGCGGGTTCGTCTAATTCGATGTTCTCTTGTTTTATCCGTCCCATAATGGCTTTTATCTTCTTCCGCATGTAAATATATCTCGTACGGATATAATAAATGTCTCGGTTAAACCCAATTTATCTTGCATTATCTTTTTAAGAATCTACATAGGCTATGTGGTGGGACAAGCTATGAAGGCTAGCACATTCAAGTACAAGAAGAACATGGCGTTCACTCGGCGCAAGTATATGGGCGGCGTACCGGGGAGTAAGATCGTTAAGTTCACCATGGGAAACACTGGCGGCGAGTTCAGCCATAGACTGGAGCTCATCAACCTAAAGGACGTACAGATACGCCACAACGCCCTGGAGGCGGCCAGGATAGCGGCAAACCGTGTGCTGGAGACCAACGTGGGCAGGGAGAACTTCATGCTTAAGATAGTGACTTTCCCCCACAACATCATCAGGGAGCATAAGAGGGTCAACGTTGCTCAGGCCGACCGTTTCCAGGAGGGCATGAAAGGGGCCTATGGGAAGCCCACCGCCGTGGCGGCCAGGATCAAGCAGAGGAGCCCCATAATCATCGCGGAGGTCGACGAGAGGAACGTCGACCACGCCAAGGAGGCCCTTAAGCGCGCAGGCGCCAAGTTCCCGGTGCCAACGAAGATCATCGAGTCGAAGCTCTAGCGGCGGTTCATATCTTAATATTTCTCAACCACACATTCATGTGAAGCAGTTGTACCATCTAGAGCTGGAGCGGGTCGTTGAGGAGATCAAGGGGCGGGGGGTAGACCGGGTTCTGCTCCAGCTGCCTGACGGCCTGCGGCCCCTCGCGTTCCAGATGGTGAAGGCGTTGAGGGAGGGCACAGGCGCCCACGTGTTTCTCAGCGGGGACTCATGCTATGGGGCCTGCGACCTGGCGGTGAACCAGGCGAGGGAGCTGTCGGTGGGCCTCGTGGTCCACTACGGCCACAGCCGTATGACCGTGGACGGCGACGTGCCGATCCTCTACGTCCACGCCGAGGTCGATCTTGACGCCGGGGCCCTTGTGGAGGAGGCCGCCCCACACCTGAGTCGATGGCGACGGATCGGGCTCGTCACCACGGTGCAACATGTCCACATGGTGGACGAGATAAGGGAGATGCTTCAGGGGAGGGGCTTCACGGTGTACGTGGGCGAGGGAGCGGAGAAGGCGCTCCACCCGGGCCAGGTTCTCGGCTGCTACTACCATAACGCGCAGGCGGTGGCCGGTGAAGTCGAGGCTTACCTATACGTAGGAGGAGGCGAGTTCCATCCCAAGGGGCTTATACTGAGCACCGGCAAGCCAGTGGTCGTGGCCAACCCCTTCAACGCCACCGTGAGCCTGATGACGGAAGACAACCTGATGCAGCTCGCTAAGAAGCGTGTGGCCCAGATAGCGGCCACCAGGGATGCCGAGAGGATCGGGGTGCTCGTCTCCTCGAAGCCCGGGCAGCGGGCGACCGCCGTCGCCGAGACGCTTCAGAGCAGGTTCACCGCGAAAGGCTACGAGGCGGTGATCATATATCTGGACGAGATCAGGGCGGAGCACCTGAATAACTTCGTCGAGGCCCAGGCCTTCGTCAACACTGCGTGCCCCCGGGTGGCCATAGATGGCGTGAGTGGGGTGAACAAGCCCATTCTCACGGTGCTGGAGGCGGAGGTGGTGCTCGGCGACCGGTTATGGGAGGATATCTGGGGCGACGGGTACCTGGGGTGACCGCTGGGTTTATTACAAACTGTACGCATAGAAGCCCCGATCCGTCTGGATCGCTTCACTCTCAACCACAACGTTTCCCCGGGGCGCAAAACCGGGGCGAGTCACGTAGAAGAAGGAGACAGAGATGGCTAAGAAGCCCAAGATAATTGGAAAAGAGGTGTTCCCCGGGGAGAGGCTAGCCGTTATAGAGGAGTACAACGAAGGCGAGGGCACTTACCAGAGCGACGGGGAGATCAGGTCAGCCGAGATAGGGGTCACGAGGCACAGCGAGGCGACAAGGTCGGTCGCCGTCGAGAAGAAGACGCCAGAGATTATCGTCCCAGAGGAGGGGATGGTGGCGGTGGCCGAGGTGGGCTCGGTGGCCCGCAGGGACGCCCGCGTCGACATATTCATGCTCGACGGCAGACACGTCCACCCCACTTACAGCGGCGTGATCCACATAAGCGACGTCAGCCGAGACTACACGAAGAACATAGACATGGCCCTCAGGAACGGTGACACGGTTAAGGGACGGATAGTGAACGTCAGGAACAGGCTTAACCAGATGAGCCTCGCGGAGCCGGAGTACGGCGTCATATACGCCTACTGCAGCAGGTGCGGCGGTCTTCTGGAGCTTGACCGAGGGAGGCTGACGTGCCCCGACTGCGGACGGGTGGAGCGGAGGAAGACAGCGAAAAGCTACGGCAAGGAGGAGCTGGTGTGAAGATTAACATAGTGAAGCAGGAAGGCAATTACATGGAGATGGAGTTCAGCGGCGAGGGACATACGCTGCTGAACCTGCTGCAGGAAAGCCTGCTCGAGGATAAAAACGTGGAGATGGCCGGGTACAGCAAGCCGCATCCCCTGATGGACAGGAGTAAACTTATCATAAGGCTGAAGAGGGGAGAGAGGCATCTCGACACCATCAGGAAGGCCGTGGCGAAGGCGGACGGTAAGCTCGACGAGTTCCTAGACGAGTTCGAGAAAAGCTTAGCAGAGGCCAGCTACTAACTATTTTTTGTCGCCCTGGGGGTGGCTGCTTGAAGCTGGTGCGCATCCGTCAGGTTAAGAAGGAGATCAGGGTCCTCGGCTTGGCGGCCGAGCTTCTGGATGGCTCGCACGTCGTCGTGGGCGTGGTTTATCGGGGGAGGCTGGGGTTGGACGGGGTTCTATGCTGTTCTTCTTCGTCGCCTGATCTCACCGGAGCCGCGGCGAGCATGATCAGGAGCTCCGTCCACTTCAACCAGATACGGGTGATAGCCGTGGATATGGATCGGTTGCCTCCCGGAGCCGGCGTAGAGTTGGATGCGTTGGCGTCTGGGACCGGTAAACCGGTTCTGGGGTTGACGGGTGCCGGCGACGAGCTGGATGAACGTTTCATGTTTCTGTGGCGCGGGCACAAGGTGACCGCCATGGGGCTGGGGAGGGGCGACGCCGAGAAGGTCCTCGAAACCTGCTCCGTGGAGGGCTATCCGGAGGCTCTCCGCGTGGCATCCCTCGTCGCGGAGGAGTTTTCGGGAGCCAGTCTACACAAGGTTTAAAAACATTAGCTTCCGGAGTAGGAAAAGACGGAGGCTGTCGAGTGAAGTTTTGTCCGGAGTGTGGGGCGTTCTGTACCGCCGACAACGCTAAACGTTGCTACATATGCCCCAAATGCGGGTGGGAGGAGCCTCTGGAGGAGAGCCGAGTCATCTCCAGGAAGACCAGCGAGGAAGAGAAGATCATCGTCGTGGGCAAGAAAGAGCGCGAACTCTCCACGATGCCTAAGACTAAGATGTTGTGCGAGAAGTGTGGGAACGACGAGGCATACTGGTGGATGGTACAGACCCGGGGCGTAGACGAGAGCATGACCCAGTTCTACAGGTGCACCAAGTGCGGTTACACCTGGCGTGACTACAGCTAATCAATGTATTTTTATGGGCTTGGGTCTATCTAGAGTGCAGCATCGCTGCATGTTCGAGTGGTTTGACTTTGTTTGAGGTTGAGGTTTCGCGGATCGATCCCTTCAGGAGCCTGGTGAAGGCGCTCAGCGTCATCGTGGAAGAGGGGACTTTCAACATGAACGAGGTGCAGCTGAAGCTGCTTGCCATGGACCCGAGCCACGTGGCCATGGTGGACTTCGAGCTGCCTGGCGGCTTCTTCGACTCGTACAGGTGCGAGGGGGAGCCCAAGCTGAGCATCAACATCAAGGAGTTCCTCAGGTTCCTTGACAGGGTTGACAGGGACGAGCAAGTGCGCATAGTGCTGAGCACCGAGAAGGCGCGGCTTGTGATCCACTGCAAGCGGGGCGGCCACAGCAGACGGTTCGAGATGCCCATACTGGAGCCGTTGGACGAGGAGGTGCCCCAGCCCAAGATATTCTTCAAGGCGAAAGCCCGACTGACGACGGACGCGCTCCGGATGGCAATAAGGGACGCAAGTTTGGTGTCGGAGCACGTCCGGGTAGAGGTGGAGGGCG
>WOR8_10005898_pt1 | contig 15290 bp, 14 predicted proteins | sample DeeMarSeWOR38_10_FD_19890 | JGI IMG/M metagenome (IMG submission 19890) | reverse complement strand
GTGTTAGTAGCCCCTTATTCAGGTAGGAAACTATAGTGCCCTTCGAGACTTTTAGGGCCTTAGCCGCCATTTGGATGGTGACTTTTTCTTGCCGAGGTTCCGCGCCGGACAGGAAAAGATGAGATACCTTTGCTAATCCTCTCGCCTGGCTCTTTCGTGCTTTCATAGAAGACCCAATCAAGATCACAAGGTGATAACCGAGTTTATCCCTCCGTAAGAATCGTCAACTGCTCTCTCGTTGGCTGGATCAGTTACCCAGCTGCCATCAACCAGATACTTGTACTCATAGGATCCAGGCCGGAGAGCGATGCTTTTGTGCCATAGCGGTCTACCCTGCGACTCTGTGAAATTAAGGGATTCCGGGGTCCACTCATTAAAATCTCCAGCTATCTGCACCATCGCACCTTCAGGCGCTTCCAGTTTGAACACAATTTCCTTTTCCACAGGCGGCTTCAGCAGTCCTTCAGCTTCCAGCAGTGATCCAAGAGTAAAACCTTTGGCCTTCATTTCGGTCTCTTCGCTCAGGATCTCCCTGGTCAGATTTTGATAATCGCGGTGGCCAGCACAGTGCTTATCATAATCTGTTATGGCCTTTCCGAGGCTGGCAGCTTCTCTCAGTTTGGTGCAGGTATTGATGACAGTCTCCAGGCAGTTCTCAGGATATCTGGCTTCCAACGTTTCCACCACACCCCTGCAGAAATTTGTCCTGCGGTCGATGTTCGTGGCCAGGATCTTGATGGCGAGCTGATGTCTGGCTCTCTCTTCGATTATCTGAATTGTATCTAGAAGCTTCCCGAGACCGTGGAGAGAAAAAGAGCTGGGGTCGACGGGAATGAGCACCTCTTCAGCAGCCACCAGCCCATTAAAAGTCAAAAGACCCACACTGGGAGGACTGTCAATGATGAGATAGTCGTAAATGTTCTCAATGTCCACAAGGCTCTGGGTGAGTTTATATTCACGCTCTATGGCGCCGGCCATGACTTGCTCAAAGGCAGTCAAGACCACATCACTCAACACGACGTCGAGATTATCATCCAAAGTGAGGATGGCTTCGCTGATCGGTATTTCGCCCAATAAGACCTCATAGATTGTCTTGCCGTCATAGTCAACCTCTGCCCCAAGTCCAAGTCCTGCATGACCTTGAGGGTCCAGGTCGATCAAGAGGACCTTCTTGCCCTCCCCTGCCAGAGAGCGGGCTAAGTTTATTGCTGTTGTCGTCTTGCCGCAGCCACCTTTTTGGTTCACGAGAGCTATTTTTCTCATGGCTCTTCCTCCTTTCTGTTTAAGGGCCGGGTAAAAAAATGGACTCTTCTCCCTGGGTAATTTCTTGCCGAGATCATTTGACTTTTTAAAACTACAAATCAGTCCACCCACCAGGGCTCCAACCATTCGAAGTAAAGATCTCACGGTCGATAATATCCTGGCTATTACAGCTATGTGCTGGGGATGGTTCTGGTTTGAAGGTAGTTTTGAGGAATCTGGGGCAGCAGGGGGAAGGTCTTCTGACTCGTGGGATGATGGAACAGCTACACCCTTTGCAGACGTCGGTATTTCAGTCCGCTTTCGGTTCCGGTGCAGCCGGATGTTTTCCCTTAAGCGGGGAAGAAACATGTCAATGCCAAGGCGCTTTGGTGGTTTCTATATAATCATCAACCCATATATTGATGGATCGGACAGCCTTGTCAAATTTGCCATATCTTGTGCTGGATTAGCATCAGCCTCCTATATCCTGTAACCACCTGCTGGCACATAAACCACAATAAATTGGATCTGTCAAGTAATTAAACCTGCATGCTCTGTGGAAAAAACCATCTTTTCCTTTAGGGAGAAGATAGTTTTTGCCACCGAATTATGAAATCCACTGGAACGACCGGTGGCTTTGCTTAGTGAGTCGACCCAAAAGGGTGGCGCCCCCATAGGGGGCGATTCAAAGAACAATGCCTGTACTGAGACGAAAGCCATGCCCGAAAAAAAATCCCCCCAACCCCCCTTTACGAAAGGGGGGCACTAAATGGGATATCTCACAGGCAAACAAGTCATCTTCCCCCCCCTTACCAAAGGGGAAAACTTGCTGGAATCATTTCAGAATCATCCCCCTTTAATAAAGGGGGAGCGAGGGGGATTTTGCTGCGCGGTCGTCTTCCCAAAGATCACCTCAGCATACTCACTCTGTGAGCATAGCTTAACTATACCACCAGCACAGCAGGTGCATTTTGAAACTATTAATCCAGCCCAGATAATTCACGAGTTGGTTTCGCGATACCTTGGCATATTTATTGCTGTATTGAGAATTGGCAAGCCATTGACAAAAAAGTATTTGAGGAATGACCTGAGAAGATAATGGATGGTAGGCCCAGGAAAACTAAGGTGATTCAACTAACTGATAGACAAATGATGTTGTTAGAGTCTGCAACCGACTGGATTCAAAACACTTATCCAGAGGCTGGCCTGGTGGGTGTTGCTTGGTGGTTTTTTGACTGCGGTTGTATGGCTGGAATGGGATTTTCCCTCGAAGCCGGAATAGCTACTCCAGCAGTTCGAGTTGATAGGGGGCTAGTAGAAGACGAAGCGGTTCCAGCGTGTTCAAAATGCTTGGAACACAATTCCACCAATCCAAATAAAACGTTTAAGTTTGGCACAGCTTGGCTCAGACCTGTACTGGATTCGGAGAATAGAGATCGAATCAAAAAGGAACTGTTCGGCCCATTATTGGAGAATGAAGCTGTGGAACTGTATCAACAGGGTGAATTTCAAGCTGCCCACTAAACACGAGAGACAGTTATCCTAATAAACCAGCCAGCCTCCTCATTCTTCTGCTACTCACAGAATTTTACTTCTCAATCCTTACCGTCTCCTACACTGTCAAGATGTTGTTGAGGCTACCGAATGAGTTAGGCACCATTTGATCATTGCCGGGATCATTTTGCCATTGCCCATCCACTAGAAACTTGTACTCGTACCTTCCGGGACCAAGAGTGACAATCTTACTCCATCTCCCTTTGGCATCCTTTTTCATTATGTGCTTAGTCACATCCCAACTGTTAAAATCTCCTGCCAAGATGGCCTCACTAGCTTCTGATGCCTCCAGCTTGAAGGTAATCCTTCTTTTCTGTGCCTTCTTTTTCTGCTTTGATCCAACCATTTTTCACCCTCCTCTGCTTCCGTTTTATTGCCATCTAACTGCGCGGACGTATGGATGGGTATTTCTGCCCAACATCAGGTATCACGGTATCATAGTCGAGGAAGTCCAAGGCCAGATTACGTCCGCACCCCCAAACGAGAACGTGATAGGCTAGCCACCGGATCCGTGTAATTCAGGAAAACTACCATTTTAAGAGTACATTGTCACTATGAAAGTGAAAAAAGTAGTCAGTAGAAGTGAGCATAGAGTAAGAAACTAGAAGTCAGAATCCAGAATTGAGAATCCAGTGGGGCAACCGTCTCCGCCTGCCAAAGAGTGATCCCCAAATAAGCATCCAGAATCCACAATCCCAAATTCCAAGCACCAAATATTGAAGCTCCCTGCAGCCCCGCTAAGGCGGGATCTCCGCTTCGCTCCGACAAGCTCTGCAGTCCCGCTAAAGCGGGATTCGAAATGTAAGGTATTGATACTATTTTATTGTAGTTCGCTCGCTAACCCTGCAGCAAGCTGCGGGGAATGCGCTCGCTGGAGCATTTTCAATGACCCAAACATATTTGGAATTTCTTTTAGATGATGTTGGGGTTTCGAATTTCGGTCATTGTTATTTGTTTGTTATTTGGGTTTTGTGATTTGTAATTTCCATCAACTTCCGCCTCTCGATATTAAGAACGAGGACGACCTAAATTCTAATTCCTCAATTCCTTAATCCCTCAATTCCGAAATCCGCAATCCATGATGGAGGATTGAAGCAGGGGTGATGGGCTAGCCTGTCCTTCCAACTAGTAGCGTCAGAAGGGCTCGCGGCACGATTAAAACTTCCAACTCGTCCCGGCCAATCTTCGAGACCGCGATGCGGAAGGCTTCGCTCATGTCTGCAGCCGGAAGCATGTGAAGCTGGCGAACCACGTCAGGTGTCTCGGTTCCGGCAATGATGACGTGGGTCTTCTCCAAGACTTTGGCCATAATAAAGGCCCGTTGGGCTCCGGGCGGGTAACCGGCACCCCGCAGTTCAGCCAGCAGAGATGACATCTCGCTGGTTTTTTGCATGGTTTCCAAGAAACGTTGCTCACCCACCCCCTGGCCGGCCCCTTCCGGAGTAGGAGCTGGGACAATGAAGACGCCCCCTTCTCTTACTACAGGGATGGGGGCAAAAAATAGTTGACTGGCAGCCCGGCTCGCCTGATAGATGTTCATATCTTTGGGAAAGCCAACCCCGGCCACCACCATATCATATTGTTGCTGGATGGAAATTTCATACAGACCTTTGGCAGCCTTGACCAACTCCTTAAAAGTCGCTTCTGGTTTACCGGCGAAGATGGCCACCGGCCGCTTTTGGTCATCTTGGACCACGTTAAGGATGAAGTCCAGGCCCGCGCGCCGGGCCGCTTCGGTAACCGCCTGGTGAAAGATGTTGCCCTCTATCTTGCCCAGCCTCGTCCCCGGGTGATCAACCATCTCCGGGCCGTGCGTGTGGGCGATCATTGGTTCACCGGCCGCACCGATGGCAAGAGTCTTGGGACCTCCTGAGTAGCCGGCGTACTGGTGGGGCTCAACAATCCCGGTGGCAATTAGCAGATCCGCTTGGTAGGCAAGTCTGTTTACTGAAAGGGGAATTCCACTTTCTGTGATTCCCAGGTCCTCGAGTCCGGCGAGATTGAACGGTTCATGGTCTACCACCCGGTAGCGGTCAACAATGGCTTGCCCGAGCTTGACAACCTTTTCCTGCCGCGTGCTTGGCCGGTGCAGGCCAGTACCGCAAAGCAGGGTAATGTCCTGGTCACGCACACCAGCAGCCTGCAGCTCGGCCAGGAGGGCGGGTACCAGAAGATGCTCCGGAGTGTCCCGGGTGATATCGGTAAAAACAATACAGACGGTATCGCCCTGTTTGGCCAGCTTCCTCAAAGGTGGCGAGTTGATCGGCTCAGCCAGCCCCTTGGCAATGGCTTCCCTTACGTCAGCCAGCGGCTCCACTGAGGGGGAGGCTGCGTAGGTGCCACGCATATTGACTGGCAGTTCAAAGTCCAGATATGTCTTGCTGAACGGAATGCGGTACATCTTTGTTTCACCTCCCCAATTCTTATAACCTGTAGAATTTAGATACACAAATTTATAATAAGAACAAATTAAGCTGGTCTAGAGGATAAAAAGGTGGAGAACATGTTCTTTGTAAATCTGCTAATTTCCCCTTATATTAGTAATAAGGATTCACAACATGATTTTGGCGGGCGGGGTTAATCCCCGCCCGCTAAAGCTGGCAAGGAACCTTGAAGCTATACTAACTTATCATGCCGAAATTTCCCCTGGCCATAGCGTTTTTGGCTGCGCTCCTTTTTGGCGCAGCAACCCCGGCAAGTAAAGCATTACTGCAGACACTGCCTGCTTTCCAACTGGCCGGACTGCTCTACTTGGGCGCAGCCCTGGGGGTCATCCCGCTGATAGTCAAAGAGAGGATGTTTTCTTGGCCCTGGGCTCTTGATCGCAAGACCGCTCTCCGTCTCCTTGGGGCTATCATCTTTGGTGGCGTCATAGGGCCGGTGCTCTTACTCTTTGGTCTCAAACTCGCCTCGTCTGCTTCGGTATCCTTATGGCTCAATCTGGAGCTCGTTGCCACTATTCTTCTTGGATACCTCTTTTTTCGCGACAAGCTAGGCCTCCACGCTTGGGTGGCCACTGTGGGAACGCTGGCAGCAGCCACGCTACTGTCTGTATCCGAAGGATATGCCGGGGTGCAAGCTGGCCTACTGGTCACCCTGGCCTGTTTTTGCTGGGGTTTGGATAATCACTTTACCGCCTTGATCACCGGCATAAGCCCTGCCCAGACCACCTTTTGGAAAGGTTCGGTCGCAGGTATTGTCAACCTTATCCTCGGATTGCAATTGGATGCTTACACGGCAACAGTCTCTTTGACTGCTGCGGCTCTCTTGGTTGGTATATTCTCTTACGGAATCAGCCTCGTCCTTTACATTACTTCAGCCCAAAAACTGGGTGCCGCTCGAAGTCAGATCATCTTTTCCAGTGCACCATTTTTCGGGGTCATCCTGGCTGCGACTTTGCTCAAAGAACCCATCTCTTTGGCTCAAATCATTGCCACCCTGGTTATCATCGTCTCTTTAGTTTTTCTATTCTTCGAACAACACTTGCATGTGCATCAACACGAAGCTTCCGCCCATGAGCACTGGCATAGGCATGACGATGGCCATCACGATCACCTCTTCCCGGGCATGCCGCAGGCGAAATATCACAGCCACTGGCACGAACATAAAGCCACCGCCCATGCTCATCCACACTGGCCTGACCCTTATCACCGGCACAATCACGAAGAAGAGTAGGGATTTCGGATTGCGGATTGAGGATTAAACAATGCATTCTGAGTCTTAATCGAGGCAGGGTGCCTCTCCCACAAAGGTTCTATGATCCGCCCTGTGGGAGTGGCCTCTGGCCACGATAGATTTTGGAATGCGGATGTGGGATGTGGGATTAAGGGATTTATAAATTGAGGAATTGAGGAATTAAGGGATTGGGGATTTGAGATTGCAGATTTCAGATTTTTAAATCCGCAATTCGAAATTCGAAATTATCTCCCCCTACAACTGATCTTCAACAGGCATCAAGCTGAAGAAAAAGACCTGGATCCGCTGCCAGAGAGTTCTGGCCGGCTGGGGGGCGCCCACTGCGCCCTCACTGGACTCCCAGATAAGATTTCCTTTCTCGTCAATGTATACCCGCCAGCTGTTCTCCGGTGTCAGATCGCGGTCGAACAATCGGGCAACTTCGTCAGCCAGAACCGGATCATCGATGAGAAGACCGATCTCGGTGTTCAGGTAGACTGAGCGGGGATCAAAATTGGAAGAACCCACGTAAAGGAGGCTGCGGTCAACTACAATGGCCTTGGTGTGCAAGCCCAGGAATTTTGCCCGCACGGGCGGGGTATCATAAAGCACCTGCACCTCGGCATCGTGACGCAGCTCGTAAAGATCTCCGCCTCTTTCAAGAAATGGTCGGCGATAACGCTGGTAGCCGCTGTGGGAAATTTGGCTGTCCGTGGATGCCAGGGAATTGGTGAGAATCTTGACGTGTATGCCTCGCTCGACTATCTCTCCCAACTTATCAAGGTCGTCCCCGTGGGGAATGAAATAGGGGGTGATGATAAAAATCTCATCTCGCGCTACTTTACCGAGTCCCCTTAGTCCCTCGTGCATCTGAACGGGCGGCATATCAGCGCCCACCAGGGGTTCATCGTAAACCACCTTGGCAGTGCCCCCGCTCATGATCTCTGGAAGCATGTTCAATCGCGCGCTCCAGTCATTGACCTCAAAGGGAAACTGGCTGATAATTTCCTTTCTTCTCTTGAGCCACTTTCGAATCTTCTTTCTCCGCTGGTTCAATTTTCCTTCCAGGGATTTGCCGAAGGCAAAACCCTCCCCCGGGTAAACCCGCTCGCTGTTCCAGTAGATGTCGAAGGACTTCGAAAGTTCGCGGGCAATGGGGCCGGCGCACAGTACGTCCAGATCGCTGAAATTGTATTTCTCGCTCAGCCCGAAATACTCGTTGCCAATGTTCCTACCGCCGACAATGGCAAACCGGTTGTCAACCACAAACAGCTTGTTGTGCATGCGATGGTTGAGCCTTTTCATGCTTCCAAGGAACTCCACTCCCTTTCCCACGCTTGTTCCCCGCCCTTCCCAGGGGTTGAAAACTCGTATCTCTACATTGGGATGTTGAGTCAGTATGGCAATGCCCTTCTCGCGGCCAGGCAACAGGAGGTCATCTACGAGTATTCTGACCCGGACACCCCGGTCCGCTGCATCAAAGAGTCGAAGCATAAGCAGGGCACCGCTTTCGTCCCCATGCCAGATAAAGTATTGGGCGTCAATGGAGTATTTGGCATGGTCTGCAAGTGCCAGACGCCAGCTTAAAGCCTCGTCATTCCGGTCCAGGGTCAGAAAACCAGACTTGTCCGGGCCGAACGTATCGGTGATATCTCTGGCTATCTTGGCAAGCTGCGAATCCGGGCTTGGCTCGAAACTGTAGCTCGCAGTTCGAGGATAGTCCTTGGGTATTCTTTTGGCGCAGGAAATGAGTCCGAACATCGAGAGCAGGAGCACTACGGTTGCAGCATTCCACAGCCACGGTCTTACTCTTACCCGCGGCAAAGCAAATGGATGGGGCAAAGCGTTCACTTGATGACCTCCATTCGCGTTAAAACGACTGAGAACGAATAGTGGTAGGGTTTGGTATTAGAATCTCGACGTTTTCGAATATGTAACTATATCATAAAGGCTTCTGAATCTGAAAATGACTTGCCCATGACAAATGGGGGCCGTCCCTAATATTGCTAGGCCAAGCTTGACACTGCGGGGAAAGTGGGTAATAATTTTTCAAAGCGTGGGCTGAAGCCCACATCAATAATATAAAATCTGTTGTTGCTATTAGGCCACGAAGGCTTATCTTTACTCGGGAGAGTGAGCAAAGGATAGGCTCGGTGGCCTTTCTTATTTGATCATCGAAAACCTGACCCTTAGGGCAGGTCAAATTTCAGTGGCTTTGCCGTTAAAAGAGGTTTAAGGCATAAGGCGTAAGGTGCAAGGTGTAAGGAGAGGACAAGTTCTCTTTTATTGTTTTTGCCTTGTGCCCTGTGCCTCAAGCCTTGAGCCGGCCGCTTGGGGCGACTCAAAGCCCCTCAGGGCCCGGATGTTTACGAGGAATGAGTTATGCATATATCTGAAGGAGTATTATCAGCGCCCGTGCTTGTTACGGGAGCGGCCCTCACGGTAGCCGGTGTAGCGGTGGGTCTAAAAAAGATGGACCATGAGAAGATTCCACTGGTGGCGGTGCTGACCTCTGCTTTTTTTATAGCTTCGCTCATCCGGGTGCCGGTGGGACCTTCAGCTGTACATCTGGTTCTAAATGGTCTGCTTGGCCTGGTCCTGGGGTGGGCAGCGTTTCCGGCCATTCTTGTGGGCGTAGCCCTCCAGGCTCTCCTCTTTCAGTTTGGTGGTTTGACCACTCTTGGCATTAATACATTCATCATGGCCATGCCGGCCGTCCTCTGCCATTACCTCTTCGGCTGGGGTGTCACCCACAAACATTCGGGTGTGGCTATGTCCCTGTCTTTTGCTTGTGGCTTTTTCGCGGTCTTCCTGAGCGCTCTCCTACTGGCGGCATCCCTGATATTCACTGGTGAATCCTTCCTGGAGGCAGCCCAGCTTCTGGTGGTGGCACATCTTCCGGTTATGGTGCTGGAGGGCATCGTCACTGCTTTTTGCCTGGCATTTCTCATCAAGGTCAAACCTGAACTCCTTGGAGTAACTCATGCTGCTGGATAGTAAGCTCCGTCTTGCTCGGCGAGTTGCCCTCATGGTGACAGCTCTGAGCATAATCGTGGCTGCGGCTCTGGTTTCCCAAGTTTGGGCCCATAAAGTGAACGTCTTCGCTTGGGCTGAGGGGGACACGATTTTCGTGGAAGGATATTACCACGGAGGGAAAAAATCCCAGAACTCACTGGTGGAGGTATTTAACCCTGCTGGAACCAAACTCTTGGAAGGCAGAACGAACAACAAGGGCGAGTTCTCTTTTAAGGCACCAGAGAAGACAGATCTAAGAATTGTGCTCACCGACAGTACGGGACACAAAGATGATTTCATTGTTTATGCTGGCTCTCCAGGCGATGCCGGCTCATTGCCCTCATCAGCGGTTGCCACAAAGCACTCTCACAGTGTGGAGGAATCAGTCTCGGCGAGCGCTGATATCCACCAGCTGGAGACAATCATCGATGAAGCCCTGGACCGCAAGCTCGACCCGGTGATCAAACTCATCCGCGACACCCGCAGAGAGGGACCTGGTGTTACAGAGATCATCGGAGGCATAGGATATATTTTCGGCCTCGTCGGAGTGGCGGTTTATTTTAGCAATAGAAAGAAAGGCGCAAGGCGCAAGGCACAAGGCACAAGGCAAAACGAGAAAGGGGGCACCAATGGGTAAGTTTCAAGATCTAAAAGTTTGGCAGAGAGGAAAGGACCTAGCCGTATCCATTTATAAAGTCACATGAGGCGGTTCATTCTACAGAGACTATGGTCTTAGAGATCAGATCAGAAGAGCAACAGTGTCCATACCGAGTAACATTGCAGAAGGAGACGAACTTGGCACGGACAAGCAAGCTGTTCGTTTCTTTTATATGGCGAAAGGTTCTTCTGCGGAAGTGCTTACACAGGCAATCATCGCCTATGAAATAGGATATCTTGCCGAAGCGGATTTCCTTTACATTGAGAGAGAATGCCTTAGTCTTTCCAGTATGTTGACCCGATTAATTCAATCGCGTTCTAACTAGAACTGAGGTTAGAAGAATTAGAAATTTAGCCTTGCGCCTTGTGCCTTGCGCCCTACGCCTTGCACATCTCGTCATTTAGAAAACTAGAATCGGAATAATGTCGTGCATATTGATAACTTCGCCAACGGAGATTCCCTTCTCCACCGTCTCGACCCGCGCATCAAAACAATCGTAGCCGTTCTGTTCTCCGTGGTGGTCGCCCTGGCAGACAGATATTCATGCCTGGCTGTTGCGGTTGGTGTCTCGCTTGCTTTAATACTTGTCGCCCGTCTCTCGCTGAAACAGGTGCTTTTGCGACTGCTGGCGGTAAACACTTTCATTCTTTTCCTTTGGCTGTTTCTGCCCTTCACCTATGGTGGTGAAGAGCTTTTCAGTGTCGGCCCCCTGCATGCCACCCGGGAAGGGGTTATCTACGCTCTTCTCATAACTGTCAAATCGAATGCCATTGTGCTAGCTCTGCTCGCATTGCTGGCCACCACCCCGATTATCACCCTGGGTCATGCCATGAGTCACCTTTACGTTCCAAACAAATTGATTCATCTTTTCTTTTTTACCATCCGTTACCTCCAGGCACTTCATCTGGAATATGATCGGTTGCGTGATGCCATGAAGATCAGAGCGTTCAGACCCCGTTCTAATATTCATACTTACAGGAGTCTGGCCTATCTGATTGGTATGCTCCTTATAAGAAGCTTTGATCGGGCTGATCGCATCAGAAAGGCCATGGTTTGCCGTGGGTTTCACGGCAAGTTCTATCTCCTCAGCCATTTTGAGTTGCACAGAAACGACGTGGTAGCGTTGGTGTGCATGATGGCGATAATAAGTAGTTTGGCGGCACTGCAATGGTTGATCCTGAAGTAATCATACGGTTGGCAGGAGTAACATTCAACTATCCAGGCAACCAAGCCAAGAGGCTGATACTGGATGATCTAGACCTGCAAATCAGCCGTGGTGAAAGGGTTGGATTAATTGGCGACAACGGCAGCGGTAAGACCACGCTCTTTCACCTGATCATGGGCCTCCAGCGCCCCACCCAGGGAGAAATCGTGGTGTTCGGCCAGAAGCGGCAGGAGGAAAGGGATTTCCGCGAAGTCAGAGCAAAAATCGGGCTGCTATTTCAGGATTCGGACGACCAGCTTTTTTGTCCCACAGTAGCCGAAGACGTGGCCTTTGGACCGCTGAACCTGGGCAAAAGTCAAGAAGAGGCAGCGGAGATTACTCAGGAAGTCCTGACCCGCCTGGGATTGGATGGATTTGAGGAGCGCTTGACTTACAAGTTGTCCGGGGGAGAAAAAAGGCTGATTTCTCTGGCGACTGTGCTGGCCATGAAACCTGAGATGCTGATTCTGGACGAGCCCAGTACAGGGCTCGACGAAGAAACGGTGAATCGGCTCATCAATATACTCAGAGATTCAGACTTCACCTACCTTATCGCCTCTCACAACAGCGAATTCCTCTCCGAGACCACCGACACTGTCTACCGCCTGGAGCGGGGTAAGATAACACCACCTGCACCCTAGAAATCTTTTTATTTGCTCCTTAATACTTTTAATTCTGGCCAAGCTTAGGTATTGGCAAGATATGTTTAACCCATATCCGGAAGGTACTACCCCAGCATTTTGTGCCGAGTCCTGAGAAGCTGAAAGTGTGAATTAAGGGAATCTAAACTTTTCCATTGATCGAGTTGGAGTTCAGGGCTCTCATCAATAGACTTATCGAGGCTCTGAGATCAACACGGGCCATCAACAACTGGTGTGGGGATGATTCGTCCAGTCGCTAGAGATGGACTCCGGTCAAGATGAGGATATCTTCCTGCAAAATCTGCTCAAATGTGGTAGTTTTGAATCTATGGACATAGAGCAGAAAATACTATTGGGCGTCGATGGTTCCGAGTCTGCTATGCAGGCGGTTACAGCTGCTGGCTCTCTCATGAAAAACAGAAAAAATTCTAACATCACGTTATTTTACGGTGCTCCAGATCCACATCTTTCCTCCTTGACCAAGCTGCTTCGCCTGACTCCCACCGCTGTGGAAGAATACCGAAAGGTTTTGAGCCTACAAGAGCAAAGAGTCCTGGAACGAGCCGAAGAGGTTTTGCTCGGCTCTGGAGTCGAAGCGGAGAGGGTAACAATCCGTGGTGAGGGGAAGTGTCATGACCCTGCCAGTAGAATGTTGCAGTTGGCCACCTCAGAAGGATTTGAAGTCATTGCCCTGGCTCGAAGCAGCTCTCCTCGTCTGAAGCGGGTGCTCATGGGATCAGTCACCTCCCGGCTCATTCACTTGGCAGATGAAAAGGCAGTTTGGGTGATCGATCCGCCAATCGCCTCACTTAACGTTCTGGTGGCTTTAGTGGGTGCGCCCATTAGTCGCCGGGCAATGGAACACGTTATCCGGTATTTTGCCCACCTCAAGGAGAGCAGATTTACATTTTTTCACGTGGTTCCGCCCTTACCCCCGCAGTACTGGGACAACACACGCATCTTAACCGAACAAGAGCGCAGAGCACGGGAAATACAAATAGCTCAGTGGACTAAAGAGTACGCAGATAGAGTTAAAGAGATTGCGGATGAAGGCAAAGAGAAGCTTCTCAAAGCGGGTGTTCATGAGGAGAACGTGACCTTTAAGGCTCAAGCCGTCGAAATAGGAATGGCCAGAGATATTCTTGCCGAACTGGTTAGGGGGAACTACGGTATTTTGGTTGTAGGCCGTAAAGGCTCCAGAGAGACCAGCCCGTTTCGGTTAGGCAGCAAAACCAATAAGCTACTCGACAACGCCCAAGACTGTATTATCTGTCTGATCAATTGAGCCAGGCTGTTGCTTTCCCCCTCTCTTTGATGCGCTTGCTTTAAACATTCGCCAAAATATTAGAGCATATATAAGGCTAGGGGAAAATCAAGATAGGTCTTTATATGAGTTCTCCGACGCTTTTCTTGGTAGTTTACATTACATACTGCACATTTTGCCTGTTCAGATATACTTCCCACATTTTGTATTGAGTTTTCTGAAGGGAAAGTGTGAAGGATGTAATCGAAAACCCGTTCCCATCCCTCTAGGCTACCTACCTCACTTTCTCCCTGTTTTCATGCCGGAACTATCTTAGCCACACTTTTGCCTTTCCCCAAAAATAACTGGCTCGCTTTGACAAAATGGTGAGTCTTTGCTACTTTGCCGTGTCGAAATCATTAATTTGGACATTGCAATGAGAAAGGGATGAACTATGGCCAAGAAGAAACTCACACCTTTAGTCTTGTTTTGTTGCCTTCTAATAGGACTGAATGCTTGTACCCGTTATGTAGTAGCAGGAGCCGTAGCTGCAGGAGCGGCCGCTGGCACCTATCTCTTTGTTAAGGGCAATCTCAAAAGAACCTATGATGCCCCAGTAGAAAGGGTATGGGAGGCAACTTTGCAGTCAGTGGAAGAATTGAAGCTGGCAACCGAATCCAAGAAACATGATGCGTTCGGTGGAGAAATCAAGGGCAAAATGGCCGATGGAACCAACTTCACCATAGAACTGAAAAGATTAAGTGAGAAATCAACTGAGGTTGGTGTCCGAATCGGGGCTTTTGGTGACAGAATAAAATCTGAAGCGATTCACGATAAGATTCTCTCGAAATTATAGAGACATTAACCATGGTGTGGGACTGTTCACTTTGCAAAGAAACTGCGGAGTCCTTGGCTCCGCTTTTTTCTTTTCAACATCATGTACTGAGGTTTCTGGTGGGGAAAGTGTAAATTAAGGGAATCTTCAGTTTCGCAGTTGAGAATTAAGAAGGTCAGTCTACGTTTCTCGATCTTTAATCCACTCAAACCCAGCCATACTGCCCACCTCACTTTCTCCCCATGTGCTCCGAAAATGAGACATAGACGCAGGTCAGTATTCCAGAACTCTACAATTTCCCTAAACGTGTCCAATCAACGAGTGAGAAGAATTTTATACTTTCTTCCGATTGACTGTCTCTTGATGAAAGGGTATGGTTACATGGATTTTAGAGTACTTTACCTTCTACTCTGTTATGATTCGGTTCCCCTGCGGTTTTGATGATTGGTAGTTCTTTTTGAACCAACACTTATAAACGGGGACCCTTCCTTGGAACGGTGTGTCGCATCGGTCAGCCCGAAGCGCCTAAAGGACCAACAGGGACCTCATCTAGTTATGCAGGGTTCAAGACAGTCTGCCAACACCACCTCCGCAGGGTTTTTTTGTCGGAACTTCGGCTCCGCTTTTCTTTTTCCAATCCTCTATGCTGCCCACCTACCTAAGAAGCAGATGGGCAAGAGCAGCGTTTGTCGCTTGCCCACATTTCGTGTTAAAGTTTGGATATTCTAATGTGGCTTTCTGCATCATAAGTGCACTCTCTTATTGGTTTGGTGGGGCTTAATTTAATCCGTCAGTATATGGATTCTAGGTTCGATTCATTCTGTGCTATGGAGCTAGAGCTCTAAGTGGAGGTGAACATAAATCATCATGTTGCAAGACTTGATCATCACAACTCTAAAAGGCCAGGGTAACATAATCCGTTCGTTCTTCTGGCTTGGACTATGGCTTTTTGGTCTGGGCGTGTTGCTGAGTTATCTTATGCGTTGGTGGCCAGGCGAGCGAATATTGACGGTGCGCTTGACGAATTATCTGATGCCCTGGCTGCTGATTGGCTTGGTGCCGGGGCTGATTATGGCTGGAATGGCTAATCGCAAATGGTTGGCGGTGACTCTTTTGGTACCTACAATTCTCATCGGTTTTACCTACGTCCAGCTTTTTTTTCCCCGCCCAAGTATAGCCACAAACAATAGAGGGCATTTGAAGATTATGAGCTACAACGTGTG
>WOR8_10003516_pt1 | contig 15290 bp, 14 predicted proteins | sample DeeMarSeWOR38_10_FD_19890 | JGI IMG/M metagenome (IMG submission 19890) | reverse complement strand
GAGATGACACCCAGAGTAGAGAACCGCACCTGCTCCAAGCTCAAAGGCTTTCTGTGCGAACCTTGTTGAATATCTCCCCGAGCACATTGCTCGAATGACTCTAGCATTTGTAGGATACTGCATTCTTGACACACCAGCAAGGTCTGATCCACGGTATGAACAGAACGCGCATGCAAATGCTACAATCTTATCTTCAGGCTTCTCTCGCAGAGCAATCTCAATCTGTGCCTCAATCTGTTGACTTGTGAAGTTGGGCATGTAGATCGCATCCTTTGGACAGTCTCCTGCACAAGTCCCACACGCCTGACAGAGTGCGCCCATGACTGTGAACTTGCCTGTGCCGTCCTGAGAGATTGCACCATAGGGACAGCGACTCACACATGTTCCACATCTGTTACAGAGGTCCTGCATAATCTTTGCACTGAGGGCTTCAATTGGGTACCGCCCTTTCTGCAGGATGATTGCTGCACGACCTGCTGCAGCACTTGCTTGAATCACCGAGTCTCGGATGTCCTTTGGGCTCTCTGCTCCTCCACAGATGAAGACACCAGCAGATGATGTGTCCACTGGTCGTAACTTTGGATGTGATTCAATATAGAACGAGTCTTCAGTACAAGAGATTGGAATCGGAAAGTTACCTGACCTACCCTCAGCTCCCATCGAAAGAATGACCAAGTCATAATCAATCATCAGGAGTTTGTTGTGAGTAGTATCCTCGACACTCACTCTGAGGTTCTTCGTGTCAGGATATTGTTGGATCTCACCGACACGACCTCTTACGAACTTAACACCCTCCTCACGGGCTTTGAGATACTGATCTTCAAAGTATTTCCCATGCATTCTGAGGTCTTGATAATAGATAGTCACTTCTGTGTCAGGATAGTGTTCCTTCACAAGAAGTGCACACTTCACTGATTCAGCACAACAGAAGTTTGAGCACGCCATTCGAGTATCCTTGCTACGTGATCCCACGCACTGTGCAATTGCAACTGACTTGGGTTTCACAAGATCTGAGGGTCTGACCAGACTACCTTCAGTTGGCCCAGCTGCATTGATGAGTCTCTCAAACTCAAGTGTAGTGATGACGTTAGGATACCTTCCCCATCCTAATCGTGGAATCTTTCGTGGATCTGCTGGACTGAAGCCAGTTGCTAGAATAATCACACCAACCTCGAAGTCAATGTACTTGTCCCTATCCGATGGTACAATGGCTTTCTGTTCGCACCTGTCAATACACTTCCCACATCGAATCAGGTCCATGCCGAGACACGCATCTGGATCAATGAAATAGGAGGATGGTACAGCCTGAGGGAATGGAATTTGAATTGCTTTCTGCCAAGTGAGACTTTGATCTGTCCTAGATGGAACATCAACTGGACAGACTTCTACGCAGTCGCCACATGAAGTGCAAGTATCTATGTCAACATACCTAGCTCTCTGCTTGACCCTCACAGCGAAATTGCCAACATAGCCCGAGATTGTTTCAACCTCTGCCAATGTTATGAGATTGATGTTCGGATGCTTTGCCACATCTACCATCTTTGGTCCAAGAATACAAATGGAGCAGTCATTTTGCGGGAACACTTTGTCTAGTATTGCCATGATGCCACCAATTGTGGGTTCCTTCTCTACAAGATTGACCTTGAAACCAGCGTCTGCAAGATCGAGAGCTGCTTGCATACCTGCAACACCGGCTCCAACAACGAGTGCTGCCTGGGTCACTGGGACATCTAGTTCAGGCTGAGCTTCTAATGTTGCGGCCTTTGCCACAGACATTGCGACGAGGTCTTTTGCTTTCTGTGTTGCCGCTGCGGGGTCATGTTGATGTACCCAAGAAACATGCTCTCTGACATTGGCCATGATGCACAAGTATGGATTGAGACCTGCTTCCCTCACAGTCTTTCTGAATGTGTCTTCATGCATCGTGGGACTACAAGAAACAACAACAACCCTGTTCAATCCATGCTCAGTGATTGCCTCTTGAATCTCTCTCTGTCCGGGATCAGCACATGTATACGTGTTCACTTGTACAAAGACTACTCCGGGAAGTGTCTTCGAATATTCAGCAAGCTCATCGACATCAACCACTGCACCGATATTTTTTCCACACTTGCAGGGAAACACACCGATACGCAATTCAGGGTCGGTGGATACCACTTCCATCTCTGAAGGGTCTGAACTACTCTCTTTTGGGTCGCTGGTGGTCATCTGCCTGTCCTCGTTCTAAAGAACGCAACTTAGCAGCTTCAATCGAAAGTAGTAATAAAGGTTGAGCATAATTATGTGGTTTCATTCACAATATTTCATTCTCTACAAAAAGTGCGTTGGCAAGAAATTGACCGATGAAATGACCCTGTACCGATTCACCAAAAGCGTAAAAAGTACGTCAAGACGGGAAGTCCCTATCTGGAGGCTTTAAGATGACCGGCAAGGTTTGGAATTACATCACTGAGAAGCTCGCGTCTGAGGGTGCATGCCACTTCTCTCTCCTTGATCCTGATCCCATGTCTACAACAATCGAGAATGTCGTGGAGATTGCCACACTTGCAGAAAAGGCGGGTAGTGATGCACTCATGATAGGAGGGAGTACTATCTTTGGAGTCATTGATGATGCAGTATCTGAGATAAAGAAAGCCGTGGATATTCCAACCATACTATTTCCAGGTAACATCACCGGTGTTTCAGAACACGCTGATGCGATGTTCTTCATGACGCTCTTAAACAGCACAAATCCATACTACATCATTGGAGCACAGGCTCTTGCTGCACCAAAGATCAAACTAGTTGGTATCGAAACCATCCCAATGGCTTACCTCATAGTTGCCCCTGGCAAGACTGCCTCTTGGGTAGGTGACGCGAAACCCTTCCTACGGGACAAACCAAAACTACCTGCAATGTATGCCATTGCTGCTGAACTGCTGGGGATGAAACTTGTCTATCTAGAGGCTGGAAGTGGTGCAGAGGGTGGTGGGGTGCCTCCTGAGATGATTAGTACTGTTTCTAAATTCATAGACATTCCTCTGATTACTGGGGGTGGTTTCAATGACAAAAAATCAGTTGTCACTGCTGTTGAGGCTGGAGCTTCCATAGTTGTACAGGGGACCTATCTCGAAAAACATGTCCAGAAAGATGGCGGAGAAGAACTAGCGAAGATTGTCAAAGGACTCAAGAGAGCAGGCGCCAAGAGAGTTTAAATACTTGGCAATCCATTTGCACGAAAGACGCCATGGGAGGATTGCTTTATATTGTCCTCAAAGACCGAAATGTTGAATGAGCTTCTAATGGACTTAAGCAGAGCATCCCAAGGGAATGTAGAGGCAAGCGCTGTCATTTCGAAATCACAGGGACTCACTATTTCTACTCATTATCCTGAGGGAACGGATGAGAGTCATGTCCCTGATGAGGATGTGATAGCAGGAAGATCCACCCAAATACAGGAAGCCACACGAAAGGTCTTCAAACAGCTAAAGCGTGGTCCCCTCGTGAGAATGCTCATTGAGGGTGAAACTGGCTACGTCATCATCTGTGATGCTGGTGATGATGCAATCCTTGCGGTCCTTACGACAAAACGTGCCAATATAGGTTATATGTTCTTCATGATGACTCGTATAGCAAAACGCATTGAGAAAGTTCTTGCATAGCTGGTCTTTCCGTCACTTTTATCTGGTCTACCCTGCACGAGCCATCTAGTTGGTGATATCATGGCAGATGATAAGCCCGTTGACAAGACTGAAGATGACAAGTCAGAAGATCCTTGGGAAAAATGGCGTCGTGCTGGTGTAGTTGCTCGTGAAGCTCTAGACTTGGCCAGACCTATGGTGAAACCAGGGACTAAAGTCCTTGATATCGTCAATGCTACCGAGAACTATATCCGTGAAAACTCATCTGGTACATCATTTCCATGTAATGTTGCTATCAACAACATTGCTGCACACTATACTTCACCACTAAATGATGAAACTGTTATTGAGGAAGGTGATCTAGTAACCGTGGATGTTGGTTCTCATATTGATGGCTGTATTGCTGACACTGCATTCACAATTGCTCTTAATCCAGACCACGAAGCACTTGTCAAGGCTGCAGTTGATGCCACAAATGTCGCTATTCAGATGATGCGACCTGGAGCGAAACTCAACACTATTGGCGCACTGATTGAGGACACAATCCAGTCTGCCGGATTTGAGCCAATAAAGCAGCTCTCTGGACACCAGCTGAAGGAATATGAGCTTCATGGAGACAAACAGGTTCCTTGCGTATCTGGGAAGTCTGAGGTCTTAGTTGAAGAGGGTGAGGTCTATGCGATAGAAACCTTTGCAAGTACAGGGTCTGGCAACATCTCTGATCTTCCGCGCCCTCTAATTTACCAACTTCTTCCTGTCAGAGTTCCAGTCAGGTTCAAAGGAACAAAGCAGTTCTTGGGAATTGCACGGAAGGAATACAAAGAATTTCCCTTTGCCAAACGATGGCTTGCTGAACGCATGTCACCAGCCTCACTCGAGATGGCTATCAAGGAACTTGAAAAAAATGGAGCTTTGTTTGGTCACAATATTCTGGCTGAAGAAAAGGGAGAATTTGTTTCTCAACATGAACATACCGTCATTATCACTGAGCGGGGACACGAAAGGACAACATAGTCAGAGTGTTTTGTGCATGTGCAAACAAGTGTTCGTGACGTGTCGAAACCTTCATCGATAAATTCAGAACAATTAAAAGAATATTTTTCTAAATTATATTTCGTGGGTTCCGGGAGACTGTCTCAAAAGCAATGATCAGGAAGTGAATTCTGGCGGTTTTTTTCCGGTACCAACTACGACGGAGGAGAGGCATTGGACCGTACACGAGGCGCTACTGATAGAAAGAGTACCGTTTCAAACACGAACATGGAAATGGTCACATGTTCTGAGTGTGGTTCCACATCTGTTGTCGAAGACATGACACGAGGAGAACGAGTCTGTGGAGGATGTGGATTGGTACTATCGGACCACCGGATTGATACTGGTGCAGAATGGAGAGCGTTTAGCTCCGAGGAGAGCGATGCTCGTAGTCGTGTTGGTGCACCCGTGAGGTACACTGTTCATGACAAGGGTCTCTCAACGGTAATAGACTGGAGAGATCGAGACACATCCGGAAAGAAGCTTAGTCCTACCAGAAGGTCCGAGATATACCGACTGAGAAAATGGCAGATACGGTCTCGTGTTCATAGTTCAATGGACCGAAACTTGGCACAGGCAATGTCTGAACTTGAGAGACTCTCTTCACAACTTGGAATCCCTGGACCAATACGTGAACTCGCTGCACTTCTCTACAGAAAGTCCATCATTCAGAAATTGGTGAGAGGTCGATCCATCGAAGCCATGGTTGCCGCAACCCTGTATGCAGCATGTCGCATAAGAAAGAAACCTCGACCTTTGGATGAAGTCGCTGATGCATCTAGGGTCGATAAGAAGAAGCTAGGTCAATGTTATCGGTTACTTCTCAGGAGTTTAGCTATCAAGATTCCTTTGAGTAATCCAATTGACTACATTTCCCGTTTTGCCTCTCAATTGTCGCTATCGAGTCCTGTTCAGCTAAGGACTGTGGAGATACTTCAACAGAGTCGAGCTATTGGACTCACAATTGGTCGAGACCCATTGGGTTTAGCTGCCGCCGCCATCTATGTTGCATCCATTATGCTTGACGAGCGTAGAACCCAGCGAGAGATAGCTGAGGTTGCACGAGTCACTGAGGTTACCGTACGGAATCGATACAAGGAAATCGTGAAGAAACTTGGAATTGACTCTATGTCACTCGGATAGCTTCAGGAATAAACCTCACACTACTTCTGCAATCCTACTCAGAGAGGATGGGATCCCAAGAGAGATCTTGTAGCCGTTACCTTCGCCCTCTAGCTTGGAACGACCAGTCCACTTGGACCATTTCTTCTGGAAATCCTAGCTTGGCAAGTACATCTTGGATGACACCTCGATGATCTCCCTGAAGTTCAACGTGGCCATGCTTTGCAGCACCCCCACAAGCAAGTTTTCCCTTCAGTTTGGTTGCCAAATCATTGAGATCGATATTTTTGTCAAAACCTTCGACCACAGTAGTTAAGCGGCCCCATTTTCTTCGTTCTACAGTCACAGTAATTCTTGCCTCTTCCTGTGCTATCGTTTCACAGACACACAGGTCCTGAGGCAATCCGCAATTCGGGCAAATTCCGCCTTCGTCGTCACTCACGTAGCATTGTACTCCTTAGTTTTGGCTATAACTTTGTGCCGGAGCAAGGATACTCCGTAGCGCCTTAAAAGTGCTATGAGTAAGTGCAAAAATATCTTTAGGCAACAGTAAAGAGCCCGCCACGGACATCAGTAAATCGATAATGTCAGGCCGAGTACTAATCGTTGATGCCCTGAGTGCAGGCAAAGGACAACGTACCAGCTCAAGAGATTCCATCGGGTGTGGGCCTCGTTCGGTTGCTGGTGTGTTTGAGAAGCGTAAAATCCAGTGCAATATTCATAGAGCAGAGGATATTCTGACAAAGAATGGTTTTCTGAAGAAGTTTGATCATTTAGCTGTAAGTGCAATGACCATGGACCAAATCACAGTCCAGAAGGTAACAAAAAGATGGCGACAATTCAAACCAAAGGGCAGGATTCTCCTTGGTGGTCCAATTGCTGCAGACTCTGAGTCCATTCTAAAACAAATTCGACCTGATGTCCTAATTATCGGTGAGGGTGAAGCCACACTCGATGAACTGCTAGAGCATGATTTCCTAGAAGAGAATATTGCACTCAATAACATCCGTGGAATTGCATATCTTCAATTGAAGAAACCCCAAATCAACGAGAAACGATCTCTAATCTCATCGAATGATATGTCAGGCAAGTTTATTCCATCGACTGCTAGAATCATTGACTACAGTGCCTATCAGGCATGCAAGGTATATGTTGAGATACTTCGCGGCTGTTCCAATTTCAGGAGAACAAAGTACCCACTTACTAATGGAACGCAGTGCACTGATTGCAGCAACTGCGACTCGGAGGACTCTTTGACACGAATGGAGTGTCCTGAAGACATTCCTCCAGGATGCGGTTTCTGTAGTGTTCCAGGAACATGGGGTCCCCCTCGAAGTCGGTCTGCTGATTCCATCATCTCTGAAATCAAAGAACTTCTTGCCTTGGGCGTTCATCGAGTCACTCTTGAGGCCCCTGGATTTCTAGACTATATGCGGAACTCTGAACCATTGACGGACCCATGTCACCCGCCAGCGAACCTTCCAGTCATTGAGAATCTTCTTAGTCGAATAAACAGCCTTCCCCAAGTATCCGAAGGTTCAGTCCACATTGCAATTGAAAATATGAAGGCGTGTCTCTTTACAGAGGAGGTTGCTGAAACACTGAAGAAATCCATGATTTCTAGTTCTCCTAATATCGGACTTGAAACTGGATCTGAATACCATATGCGTCAGATCGGGAAATGTGGGAGTCCAGGTGATGTTGTTCGTGCAGTTACGGTGGCCCGTGCTCATAATATGAAACCCTTTGTATACTTCATTTACGGACTCCCAGGTGAAACTGCAGAAACAACTGAACATTCTATCCAGATGATGCGTAAAGTAAGTGAAGCAGGGGCTGAAAGAATTATCCTCTACGGATTCAAACCGTTACCCGGATCCGCGTTTGCGAAATATCCTGAGTCTTCTCTCAAGGATGAGTTTGGATTGGTTCTTAGAAATGAGGCTGAGAGAATCAATCGAGAGAAGAAGGAACAATACATCGATCAGGTGGTTCGAGGAATTGCTGCTGAACCATCAAGAACACACCATGGCTTCACCATGGTCTATCCTATTGAAGAGGGGCCACTCATGACTGTTCCTGGTGGATTCTCTGCAGGTACGCTTCTCAAAGTAAAAGTCACCAAAGTGCTAAGCAGCGGTCTCGTGGCTGGTGATGTTGTGAATGAACCCTAAGAAAAGCTTCATATTGCTTTACGCCGCGACAATCTTGGTGTTTCACCGTGGTATATGTCTGTCATAAATGTCACAAAGAAGTCACTCCAGAGGGCTTAAAGACGCTACCAGGCGTAAAATGTCCCTACTGCGGTGGAAGAATTCTCTACAAGATACGTCCACCAGTGGTGAAGCGTGTCAAGGGCGTCTAGTTTTACTCACTTTTAGTCCCATGGTGTATACAAGAGATATACTGTTAGGACAAAGGATGCTATGAATAGGAAAATCAGGAATAATCCTGCTATCTTAATCTTCAGAGAGCGTTTCATTTTCACTCAACCTCTTCACCAATCAGTATCTTCCCCAACCTTGTGAGACCTTCAACCCCTCTTATTTCTCCATCGAAGAGAGGAACTTCAGTGAGATCCATGTCTGAATACAGTTCTCGGATATCTTTGAGATTTGACTGTTGCATCTCGTGTCTCTTGGAACAGAAATTGCATGATGGATTTGGAGGAACAAGCTGGTTTATGATCAGATGTGTCGCTGGGATATGCCATGAATTGAGGCTTGCGAGAAGTCTCTGCGTTTCAAAGACAGCCATTGCCTCTGGAATCATCACAACTATGAACTGTGTAGTGTCTGGATCTGAGAGCTCAATCCTGGCTGCACGAATCTTATCCTTTGTCTGCTGAATCATTTGCCAAGAGTTCTCCTCCTGATCACCACCACCGAACATACCTCGGAGTGCTCCCATCATAGAGCTCAATCTCTGTCTCAATGTGAGTATCTTTCCAAGCCAACTGTCTAAGAGATCAGGCAGTTCAAGCAGCTTGAGGGTGTGACCAGTTGGTGCTGTGTCAAATATTACGCGGTCATAGGATGAGTCTTCGAGGAATTCTAGAATTTTTCCAAACGCCATAGCCTCATCCGAACCAGGAGGTGCCATTCCTGTCATATCCCCCATGAGACCTGCTGCCATTTGCGCTTCAGGACCAACAGCACCCTCTCCCATTACTTGCTGAAACTCTTCCATTCCCTTTTCAGTGTTAATCTCCATTCCCCAGAGGTTATTGAAACCCTCAATTGGAACTATATCTCCACCTGACAGGTCTTGATCAAAACTGTCACTGAGACTGTGAGCTGGGTCTGTAGAGAGAACAAGAGTTCGAAAACCATGCTGAGCGGACAAGACAGCTAGTGCTCCAGCACTACTAGTCTTTCCCACTCCACCTTTTCCTCCTGAGAGGATGAACTTGACCGTATCCTTGTAAATGATGTCCCGAAGGGTCATTGAGATGCCTCTAATGCTCAGTCCCGCCTCAGAGGTTTTTAACCCTTCCATAGGCCATAGGTTAAAGAACCTTAGAGATTAAAACGAGGAGTGAAGCATAGTGATCCGCACACACACGCAAGCTTCTTGAGGGCGAGCAGGATTAATCACAGGAACTCCACCGAGGAAAGTTGAATGTCGTTCCCACAAGTCCGAACTACAGCATTGGAATTTCCTGCAACAGTCTTGAAACTACTAGGTATAGAGGTTCCAGAAGGACTCTTTCCTCCAAACGATGAGTTGCTACAGAAGTTTAACCCAAATTCTGTGGTCATTATTATGATAGACAACTTCGGACTTTTTGAGGCGGTGGTGTACAAACCGGAGGCACTTATCAAGAACCTAGAAGTTTTAGCTCTGCTTGAAACTACAGATCCATACGCGTTACCCCTCATCAAGAGACTCCTGAGAGGTCATAGAACTGACTTTCACCTCATCCAGCATGTAAAGAACTATGGAAAAGTGACTCGTGTTATCTGTCGCGAAGAAGATATGGTCCAGTTCAATTTTGACCCATCATACACAGTACAACCACGAGACGACATGGCTACCTATATCGAAGCGACCAAACACATCTTCAAGAGCGAGCTATTATATCTTCACTTCCTAGACTTTGAGAGTCTATATGCACAATATGGTCATCGGACACCTCCCAAGACGCTACTGGAAAAAATTGTCAGGCGCACAGACAACTGGATTAAGGTGCTTCTCAGACAGGCAAGAGTCGGGACTTTGTTCATTGTTGTTGGGAACCATGGTCGGCATCCTATACCCCTCAACTATGAAGGGAAGCTAGCTGAGTGGCGAAAGGCTAATTCGCCCATTGGGATAATGTTCCAGAAACGCACCGAGTGAGGTGCATTATGGGATCAGAGCCGGGATACCAAAGAGTATTGCAACAACTGCGAGAACTAGGCACAATTTCCAAAAACTGATTCTTCGCGCCAGTCTCAATAGAAACTCCATCGAAGCCAGCCCAGTCACAAAGACAATTCCTTCTATCATGATAAAGTCCAATGTTCCGACACTTGTCGGAAGTGTGCTTCCAGTCAGTAATTCCAAGATTAGAATTGCTATCACAGCCGGTACGCTCATCAGAAAACTGAACTTCATTGCAGTTTCTTTGTCTATCCTCTGCATGAGGAGTGCTGAGATAGTCACACCAGATCTACTCAGACCCGGCAGGACTGCAAGTCCCTGAATAAGACCTGTGGAAACAGCTTCACGATCTTCGACCTCCCTTTCAGTGTCCATTCGCGTTTCTTCATCTCTCCTAGTAGGAAGATAGAGCACAATTGCTGTCACGAGGAGTAATGCACCGACAAGCACATTCAGAAGTTCGCCCTGGTTTCGCTCCAGATTCTCCCTCAAAAAGAAATAGAGTGGCACTGCTGTGATGGCTGTACTTAGTGTAGCTACGAGAAGCAGTCTGAACAGCTTTTTGTCCTTAAGGCTCAATATTTCTAAGATGACCCTTGGATATTTGACAATCACTGCTAGAGCTGTACCAAGGTGAAGCCACACAACTAGGGAGAGTATCTGCTCTTCTTGTACGGGGGCAAAGTTGTACAAAAAAAGCACGACCTGCCCTTCACTGCTAATTGGAAGCCACTCCACAAGTCCCTGAATGAGAGCAACAATGATTTGCCAGAGCTCCACTATTCCTTTCTCCTGCTGATTTCGTTGTCCAGAAGAATTAAAAAGCTACTCCAATCGACTCCAGCTCAACATGGGTGGATAACATGGTTCTTGATAATGGACGGTTCTTGAGCTCTGAACTAGGAAACATAACACAGATGCTTGACGAGCATTTTCGTGTTGCATTATCAGCCAACAAGATTGTGGTTAATTCAATGACTGATTGGCTTGAAGGAAAGGCATCACTTGACAAGAAAGAGCTAGAAAAAATCACAGCGCTTGAAGAAAAGGGCGATGTCTTGAAGCGTACTATCCTCAATGAGTTGGCAAAAGCAAACTCGCTAATGCAGCGTGAAGATCTTCTAAAACTAGTACATTACAATGACAAAGCAGTAGATGGGGCTGAGATTGCATGCTACCACTTGGCAGCAGTAATCAGCGAATGGACCCCTGATGGTGAGCTGAAGGAAACAATAGCAGAACTAGGTAAGCTGATGATTGCTCAAGTCAAAGAACAACGCGAAGCGATACGATTTCTTTCTATCAACATGAAGGAATCAATAAAGCACGCTGATGAGATATGCAAACTTGAGAAAGAAATAGATATTGTCCAAAGAAAGATCCAGACCCTCTTGTACCCTCTACAGATACCACTTGCCGTACTACTTCGATTTCGTGATTTCATAAATATGCTTGAGGACATGGCCAACTTTAGCGAGGATGCTGCTATCGTTATCAGGTCTCTTTCACTCACTCTCAATAGTTGAATACAGTCGGTGCTATGAATTGAACGAAACTCCTACAGTCGCAGATGCTAGACTTGTGGGAGATAGAGGAATCGTTTGGAACTCTGATCATGGTATGAAACTATATGGGGAAGGATACTTTGGTCAACCTGTTGGAATTAGGAAACCCAAGACCTCTGTTTTTGACAAACCCCTCGAGCTATCTCTTATAGAGTGTGCATACCTCACTCAAAAACAGAGATTGAATGTACGAAGTCATGATGACGACACTGTTCTGAGTGTCGAAGACCTCCTTCAACTTGGTTCTGAATGGTCAGAAGAATTCAAGGACCGCTACATTGTATATTCACAACTACGTGAGCGAGGCTATGTTGTCAGACCTGGGTTGAAGTTTGGAACTGATTTTGCAGTTTACGAACATGGTCCAGGAAAAGATCACGCGCCATTTCTTGTTCATGTCATTCCTCAAAGGAAGGGAGTTGTGCCACTTGACATTGTGCGGGCTGGGCGATTGGCAACAAGTGTGAGGAAGAAATTCATCATTGCAACCGTCAAGGAAAGTGGTGAGATTGCCTACTACTCTTTTGTCTGGCATAGACCATAGATAGACCAACTGAGAAAGTTTTAAGTTCGCAATTACGTTGTCCGTCACAACATCTGGCCCCAGAGGTTATCCTGATGGCTGATAAGGCTGAAAACGCGAAGGCTTTTGGTATGCTGTTGGCACAAGCCTGGGAGAATACTCCTTCATTTATCTGCAGCAATGACGACTATATCTACTGTCTATTCCCATCTGACGACACAAAGACTCAATGGGTCGAGGCATCACTTACTTTTCCTGATGGCTCTATAGATAAGAAAGAGATTAACTCCACGAAGGCGATTGCTCTTCTTGTAGAGGAGTTAAAGGTTCTACCAACCTATGGTGCAAACACAATAGTCACTACAAAAGCCCAGCTAGATGAAGTGAGTAGTCGACTGGGCTCGCTAACATGAAAAAAGATCAAACCCAATATCGGACACCTGTCCGATAAAGGCCCTTGTCATGGATGGAGCATAGCCATGTCAGACACGCTTGTTACATGTCCTTTCTGTGGTTTGGAAGTCCCTGAGGGACGCTTCTGTAAGATCTGTGGAAAACCACTCGAATCAGAAGCCACTCCCAGTCCTTCAGACGTAGAATCACAGTTTGAAGAAGAACTTGAAACTGTTGTTTCTCCTCCTGAACTAGAAAGGGTTGATCTCCCTCATTTTGACATCACAATTGAGGACATGGACCATCAAGCTGCAGTCATACTACTTTCAAGGTCAGAGTTAGATGTCGTTGACCGAGAACTCGACAGTATAATTGAAAGGACCAAGGCAACAAGACAGGCGCTTCAACTTCAGCAAGCGGACAAAAAAATACTCACTGTCAGAGCTGAAGATCTCCGCTCTGAGTTTGAGAAAACCAAGAGTCGTAGAAGAGAACTGGCGGCTGTGTCCTCACCCTTGGTCTTAGAAAGACTATTGGATGCTCTCGACAAGGATGAGGGCAGGTTGGAGAAATTGGAAGGTATCTCCGATACACTTGACAAAGATGTCTACAAAGAACAACGTACCGAGATTCTTCACTCCATCAAAGAGCTTCGGAGTAATCTGAAGGTGGCCATCAAGACCGCTAAGAAATGGGTGAAGGGGATTAAGAAAACCCTCGAGAAACTTGACAAGGAAGTCAGTAGGGTTGAAGCCAAATTCAAGATTGGCGATATCAACAGAGACTCCTATGACTCATCAAAGGCTCGGCTTGAAAGAAACATCAGGATAGTTGAAGGAGGTCGGGAACGACTCATATCGTTACTCAGGATCGCTGAGAAGAGATGAACATGGAAAAACTTTGGAGCAGTCAGAAATGGTCGGCAGCAATGTAGAGTGTACAGCTCTGTGTAAGCATTTCATATGTGAACGAAAACCTCCTGCGCTCAAAATGAGAAATCAGGGTGGCAAGAAAATCCCTTGGTGCACTTGGATTGACGAAGAGTGCGACCAGGGTTGGTGCGTTCATTCAAAGTGTGCAATTCGAAAGTTATCTCAGGATGGAAAATGCCAGCGAGTGCAACAAGCAGCTCCTGTTCAGACAGAAGTACGGATACGGAGTGAGGAACCCTACCCGGATGCGATGCCCAAGGACATCGCGAAAAAGTTTAGGCAGAGATGAAGCAGTACGATATCAATTGGTCTACATGGCAAAATGTCTATAAGCAACACGTAGTTCGCTGTTCAGCGAAGGTGAACTGACGTGTTCGAGGAAATCCGTCCCGAGATGAGGGCTCTCATCTACTTCATGGTTGGAATATCACTCTTAGGAATTGGTATCCTCCTAGGTCAAGCTGCTTTTGCTGTGGGTTTGCTCCCTGGACCTACGACACCGGTTCCCTAGTTCGAGTGATTGGACTTGAGTCGTCTTGATGAGATCCTAAAGCTCCTCTTGAGCTTTGATGGCATCTCAAGGAAATTTGTTCTTCCCTCTATCATTGACAAGCTTAGACTGGAATCATTCAATGGGAATAAACCGCACAGTCTTGGTGAGGATTCTGCTGCGATAGGAACCGAATCCGACGAGTATGTGCTCCTGACCACTGATGGAATTGTCGAAGACCTTTGTTTGAACTACCCACACGCAGCTGGGTTCAATGCAGTCCTAGCAAATATGATGGACATCTATGCGGCCGGTGGAACCCCAACATCCTTTGCAGTAGCCCTGTCGTATTCCGATCCAGAAATTGGAGAGGCACTACTTGATGGTCTGATTAGGGGGTCTCAGACCTTTAGGGTTCCAATAGTCAGAGGGCACACAAACCCTCATTCTTCCTCTACGTATGTTGTTGGATCTGCTACAGGAACCGTGATGAAGTCTAATCTTCTTACTGCTGGTGGTGCTAAATCTGGCGATGCTCTGGTTCTACTGTTTGATAAGGTCGGACAAAGAGGTGAGAGTTATCCATTGGGTTGGGATTCTGTAACCGGGCGGTCATCTGATGAGGTTGTCCTTAGACTTTCTGTAATGAACGACTTGGCAAGTGAGCATTTGTTGACAGCTGCCAAGGATGTTTCTGTAGCTGGTGTAATTGGTACCGCTGGAATGATGCTGGAATATTCTGGATATGGAGGATTACTGAATTTGGACTCTCTTGATGAGTTTCGGCCAAATGACATTCCCTTGGATGATTGGATTCGGATGTTCATCTCATTGGGTTTTCTCGTAGCCACTTCCGAAAACAACCTACCACAAGTTAAACAAATTGCAGAGGCGCATGGACTCTCAACTGTGGTCATAGGACAAGCTGATGACTCAAAGACAGTGAAACTAAGACTAGGCAATGAAGAGTGCATATTCATTGACTTTTCCGAAAGTGGCGTCTTTACACCCAAGAACCTGAATACCTGATATCAATGCGCTATAGTTATAATACCTTACAACAGGTAGTGCGCTTGAAGTGTCCCAAGTGTCAGAGGATAAGATTTGCAGTATTGTTGGATGCAGGAAGCCTTCCAAGAGGTCGATGAAGAGAGATAGGATAGCAGAAAGCGTTGCGAAATCCAATCTCAGAGTAAAAGATGCACGATCTAGGAAAATCTACCTGTGTGCCGACCATTGGAAAACAGT
>WOR8_10009876_pt1 | contig 15296 bp, 16 predicted proteins | sample DeeMarSeWOR38_10_FD_19890 | JGI IMG/M metagenome (IMG submission 19890) | reverse complement strand
TACTTCGATTTTTTTCTTTTCAGGGCCAGGAGCACTTTTTCCGGTGTGACCGGAAGGTCGGTAATATAAATACCGGTCGCTTCGGCCACGGCCGATACAAAGGCGTCCGGGGTGCCGATGGTTGCCATCTCGCCCACCCCCTTTGCTCCATAAGGCCCGATGGGATCGTTTGTCTCCACCAGGATGGGGGATACCGGAGGCATATCCAGAGACGTCAATACCCGGTAATCCAGGAGATAGGGGTTCTTCATTCTTCCGGCCTCATCCAGGGCGATCTCTTCGCTCATGGCAAAGCCCAGTCCCATGTGCACCGCGCCCTCGATCTGTCCCATGGCCCCCAGGGGGTTGATGGCTTTGCCCAGATCCTGTGAAGCGGCAACGTTAAGGATATGAATCTGACCGGTCCCGGGATCGACCTCCACCTCGATGGCCTTGGCGCCGAAGGAAAAGGCCATCGAGAAGTTGCCGCGGCCCGTCACCGGATCCGCCAGCTGGCTGGGCGCATCCCAGTGACACTTGGCCATGACCGCCTGGCCGTCCTTGCGGTAGCGGTTGAAACGCACAACGTCCGCGACACTCATGCTCTTGCCGGGAGCCGATTTGACGAAAACCGTGCTGTTTCGAATCTCCAGATCGTCCGGATGGACCTCCATTTTTACACCGGCGGCTTCGAGGATCTGCTTGCGGGCGTCCTCGGCCGCCTTCTGAACCGCCATGCCTCCGACTGCCGTATTACGGCTGGCGCGGGAGCCCCATCCCATCGGGCAGGTCTCGGTGTCGCCCCAAATCGTGTTGATTTTCTCCACCTCGATCCCTAAGACCTCCGCGGCGATTTGCGTCAGAGCCGTGCTGGAGCCGCTGCCGATATCCACGCAGGAAGTCGGCAAAGTCGGCATCGATGCCGGGGGAAAGCCGCACGCCGGTAAAGTGCACCCCGCAGGCGATCCCCAGGCCCCTGTTGGGCTTCGGGTTGGCCTTTTTTTCCTTCCAGCCGATTTTTTCAGCGACCTTCTCCAGGCACTCCACCAGGCCGCAACTCTTGAGTTTGGCCCCGGAGGCCGTCTCATCTCCAGTGCGGACGGCATTCTTGATCCGGAGCTCCAGCGGATCCATCCCCAGCCGATCGGCAATCATGTTGAGCTGGGTTTCGCCGGCATAGTGGACCTGCGGGTTGCCGATGCCTCGCATGGCGCCGCCGTACGGCAGATTCGTGTAAACCGTGTAACCATCGTAACGGTAGTTCATGAATCGATAAAGGGTTCCCTGCATGGCGCCACCCACGTTGGTCACCACCGGTCCGTAATCGCAGTAGCCACCGTTATCGCAGATGTTGATTATGTGGCGCCCCGTTATGGTGCCGTCTTTTTTGATACCGGTCTTGACCGTCATGATAAACTTGTGCCGGAAAGTCGAATAGATGAACTCTTCATCCCGTGAGTATTCAATCCTGACCGGCCGCCCCGATTTTCTGGCCAGCACAATGGCGGCAAAGTCCATGGGGAACTTGCTCGTGGCCCGGCTGCCGAACCCGCCGCCCACATGGTTGGTAATGACCCGCACCTTGCTTTCCGGGATACCCAGGGCTTTGGCTATCTGAATGCGCGAAACCGAGGGCATCTGGGAACAATAGTAAAAGGTGAGCTTGCCGCTGGCATCCCAGACCGCCGTGCAGTTATGGGGCTCCGGACAGACATGGGCCACTCGCTGGGTCTCAAAACGGTCTTCAAAGACGTGATCGGCCTCTTTAAAGGCCCTCTCCACGTCGCCGATGTTATAGCGGGGATTGGCGGCGATGTTGTTTTTGATGCCTTCATGGATGATCGGCGCGCCTTCCTTCATGGCCGCTTCGGGATCAAAGACGGCCGGCAGGGGATCATAGTCCACCTTGATGCGCTCGAGGGCTTCAAGGGCTGTATTCACGTCCACGGCAGCCACGGCGGCGACCGGGTCGCCTACATAGCGCACCTTTTCGGTTTGCAGCGGGGTCTGGTCCATATGCGATACGCCAAAGACAAACGGCGTTTCCTTACCGGTGATCACGGCTTTGACACCGGGCATCCGCTCGGCCCTGCTGGTGTCGATATTGAGGATTCTGGCGTGAGGCAGAGGGCTGCGAAGCATGCGGCCCCACAGCATGTTGGGAAGCGTCACATCCACCGAAAAAACGGCCTCACCCGTAACCTTGATCTCCGCGTCAATTCTGGGGACATCTTTGCCTACAAAGTCTAATTCTTTCATGGATTTTTACTCCTTCATGCTGTCTGCCGCTGAAAGAATGGCGTCGACTATGCGAACGTAACCCGTGCAGCGGCAAAGATTTCCGGCAATGGCCGTTTTGGCTTCTTCTTCGGAGGGATGGGGATTCTTTTTTAAGAAGGCCTTGGTGGTCATAATCATACCCGGGCTGCAGAAACCGCACTGTACCGCGCCCTTTTCAACAAAGGATTTCTGAATGGGGTCAAGTTCTCCTCCCCGGGCGACCCCTTCAATGGTCTCGATTTTTTTGCCGCGGGCATCCACCGCAAGAATCAGACAGGCATTGACTGCCTTTCCGTCCAGCAGGACGGTACAGGACCCGCACTCGCCCATATCACACATTTTTTTCGTGCCCAGCAAACGGAGGTCTTCACGGAGGACATCCAGCAAGGTCCGCCGGTTCTCCACCTCCACCTTATGGTCCTCATCGTTGATCGTGAGCGTAATCTCTCTTTTCATGACACACCTCATCTTTTTGTGGACGTAATTGTTGGGCCGCAGCAACTCAAGCCAGGCTCTCCTTAATGCCTCTGTATACGAGCTCTTTGACCAATTCGATTCGATATTCTTTGGATGCCCTCTGATCCGTAATGGGGGCACATTGGGCTGCCGCTGCCTCACCGGCCTCTCTGATGAGCGAGTCTTCAATCTTGCAGCCCTTCAACATCTTTTCGGCTTTTGTGGATCGAAAAGGTTTGGGCGCAACAGAGCCCAGCGCAATCCTTACCTCGTCAAAATTTCCATTCCGGGTTTTGACCAGGACGCCCAGCCCCACCACGGCCAGATCCATGGCGCGACGCAGGGCAAACTTGTAGTATGTTCCCTTTAGCCCCGCCGGTGGCACGGGGATGCGAATCTCGGTGAGAACTTCACCCTTTCGCAGGGCGTTTTTGCGTACGCCCCTGAACATCTTTTCCACCGGGATGGTCCTGTCCCCATTGGTGCCCTTGATTACGCAGCGGGCGTCATAGACCAGAAGGGGAAGGGGGCCGTTGGCGGCGGGTGATGCCTGGGTGATGTTTCCGGCCAGGGTGGCCGTATTGCGGATCTGCATGGAACCCAGATGTTCGGCCGCCATTCTCAGGAGGGGGTAGTGCCTGGCTACCGGTTTGTAGTCCAGCAACTGGGCCCAGGTGACCATGGCTCCGATGCGCAAACCTTCTTTTTGGGTAAAACTGATTTTATCCAATCCCTTTATCTGCTTCAGATTAATGAGGGCGACCGGCTTGTGCCATCCTCTCTTGAGTTCTACCAAAAGGTCTGTTCCACCTGCCAGGATTCGCGCCCGACCTCCATACTTTGCCAGAAGTTTACAGGCGTCCATAACACGCTTTGGCTCATAGAATTCAAATTCTTTCATATGCCATGCCCCTTTTCATTACAACCCATTTCAAAAATGTCCTTTGGCCCAATATCTTTGTTGGCACCTCGTTTTAGAACCTCAACAACCAACAGGTTGCCTGCGGTTCAAAACTCAGCCCCGCCGCGATCTTGAACCAAAATCTTATTATTGAGATGGATTCTAGTGAAAGGATCCAATAGAAGCCATCTCAAAAATGTCTTTTGCCCGACACCGTTTCGACTGACTCTAATCGGTTCCTTCACATGTTGTCAAGACCTCAGTTCAGATTATTTGCTGCAGTTTTTTTCATTTAAAGTGCCGTGTTTTGGCGCTCTGTGATCAATCAAGTTGTTTCGGGGAGCGGTTCAATAGAACTCAAAAACCTATCAGATAATTAATATGGGCTGTGTAGATAGAGCGTCACCCAGGAGGGGCCGGTAGGCTATGATTGATGGGGTTCAGGTCTTCTGAAGTTCGCGGCCGAAGGACTCGAGCTGGTCGAGGTTGTGACAATCCAGAAAGTCTTCCACATAGGGCAGGGCTGTGCTCATGCCGCGATCGATGGGTTGGTAGCCGGGCATCCCCAAAAGGGGGTTCAGCCACATGAGCCGTTTGATTCGACGCTTCAGATCTTTCATCTCCCTTTCAGCGCCGGTTGTATTCCGCCAGACAGCTCCCGATTCGGGTGCCACCGGACCAATGAAAGACCTTCTCTTCGATCAGGGCATAGGCGGCATCGATTTTGCGCATCCGCAGCAGCGGGGTAATGCGCGTCATCCGGGTGCTGAAGACAAATGTTTCCACCCGGGGGACGTGCCTCTGAAAGCCGTACATAAATTGCAGCAGGAAACGGCTGTAGGAATCCATGGAACCGCTGACATCGCACATGACCACAAACCGGGTCTTTCGGGGCTGCCGACGCTTTTTGCGCAGGGCCAGAAGCTCTCCACCATGGCGCAGAGAGCTGCGTATGGAACTCCGCAAATCCACCTGTTTGCCCTTTGCCCCTGCGCGCCATCGTCGTCCCAGTCGCAGACCCAGATCCCGGGTCAGCGCCATAATCAGTTGAGCGGCGTCCTGCGATTCTGCTTCGAGCATGGCCGCAAAATCCTTTTTACGCATGATATCCTGGGAACTGTAGGAGATTTTTTGCCGTTCGTTCTCTGTATGATCGGCCGAGGGCTCCATTTCGCCGGGCAGGGTCAAAGGCGGGATCGTCTCCGGTTGCATCTGACGCTTTGCCTCCAGTGGCGCGGGGCGGATTTTAGAGCTCCAGAACTCCTCGAATACCGCGTCAAAAACGGGCAGTTCCTCTGGCCGGCTGACATAATGGGTGCTGAACAGACTGTGAGCCTCCTCCCGGTCCTCCAGCCGGATCAACCGGAGACCCCGCAGCGCGTCCAGGGTGCGACCCAGGGTAACGGGCAATCCCTTCTCCTTGAGCTGCCTGGCAAAATGCAGACTGTTGAGAACAAAATCCCCCGGGCGGCCGAGGTGTGCCGCAGATGTTCCGCGATGGGTCATGACCGCAAGGCCTCCGCCCAGGATACCGCCAGGTCTTCATTTTGAACCCGTTCCATGTCTTCCTGATATTTAAAGAGACAACCCATGGTTTCTTCAAGGGTCTCTGCATCCAGATGGCTGCGGTTCAGCAACAGAAGCGCGCTGACCCAATCGAGGGTCTCGGCAATGCCCGGCCGCTTGTAAAAATCCATCTGACGAACCTGCTGCATGAGGGAGCAAATCTTCATGGCCAGTTCCTCTGCAATCTGAGGGACTTTGGTGGTGACGATCTCATATTCTTTTTCAAGGGAGGGGTAAGAAATCCAATGGTAGAGGCAGCGCCGCTTGATGGCATCATGGAGCTCACGGGTGCGGTTGGAGGTGATGACCACCAGGGGCTTGGTTTTTGCCTTAAGGGTGCCGATTTCAGGTACCGTAATCTGATACTCGGACAGAACCTCCAGCAGGAAGGCCTCAAACTCCTCATCGGCCCGGTCCAGTTCATCGATCAGCAGACTCACATGCTTGCCGTGAGCCTCACTGCGGATGGCCTCCAGAAGGGGTCGCTGGATGAGGTACTCCTCGTCAAAGATATTCCTGAAATTGTCCAGGCACTCCTGGTTCGACTCGGCCAGCTTTATGCGGAGGATCTGTTTGGTGTAGTTCCATTCGTAGACCGCCGTGTGGGTGTCGAGGCCTTCATAACATTGCAGTCGAATGAGGCGGCGGTCCAGGGCATTACTCAGCACCTTGGCCAGTTCTGTCTTGCCCACCCCGGCCTCACCTTCCAGCAGCAGGGGCTTTTCCATCTGGAAGGCCAGGTAGATAACGGTGGCCAGCTTGCGGTCACAAATATATTTTTCTTTCTTGAGAGCCCGTGAGACCTCGTCGATGGATTGAAAGGGTTTTTTCATGGCGATTCCTAATTTTTGCCTGATCAAGTGGTTTGGGAGTTTTGCCGTCTTGAGTCGCGGAATGAATAATCAGCGACTGCATCGTGCGAACTCATGCATTCGAACAGTACACGATTCCGCTGCCAGTCCAAGATAATTCATTCCGCTCTCGGGAAGGATTTGAATGAAAACGCTCCGATCCCTGATCTAATCCGTCTGCGTTTTTTTCTTCCTTCTCGTTGGAATTCCGGCCAGCGCTTTGGCCAGTTTAATCTTTTCTTCTATCTGGCCCTCACGCAGAATCATAATTCGCTGCGCCTGGGGAGGCCGTGCCGCCGGTCATGGCCTCAATCAGCCGGCCGATCTTGATCCGGTCTTTAACCGGAATCTCGGAGACCCCTGCGAAATACTTCTTGACGATGTGACCGATATCTTCGCTTTTTAAATCGTACTCGCTGGGCATGGTCGCGATAAAACCGCCGGCGATATCGGTGGCAAGGCGCGCCACTTCGAAATGGAAGCGGGTCACATTTTGCTTGCACACGTTGGCCAGCATCGTGTCCACCATATAGGCGCCGGAAGGGGTCGGGCAACCCTCGGCCGAACAGGCAATCGACGAGCTGTACAGCGTTTCGCAAAGGTGAATCATTTCGGTCACCTTGTCTTTGATATGCGATCCCCGTGCGGTTCCCTGGATCTGGGTTAAATAGCTGACCGCTCCGGTAAGCACATCCATCAAGCCGGCCTTGCACCCGCCATAGTTTGCCCGGTGGTGCGCTGCAAATCGATAGACAAGGGACCCGGTAAAGTCAACTTCGCCATCCATGAAAACCCGGTCCCCGGGAATGAACACATCTTCAAATGCGATTACGGCCTCGCCGCCGACCGCGCCAAACCTGGGCTTGCCCACATCGATGTGCTCGCGTAGATCCCGTCGCGTATCACTTGCCTGGCGCCCGAATATCAGGGTCACGCCGGGCGCGTCGATGGGAATGGCGCCGACAATTGCATATTCCTTCGCCTTTTCGTTCAGGGCGGTTGTCGGCATCACCAGGATCTCATGGGAATTGACGGCCCCGGTCATGTGAAGCTTGGCCCCTCGGATGACCACCCCGTCATCCCTGCGATCCACCACGTGAACATACTGATCCGGATCATCCTGTTCCGACGGTCCTTTGGAGCGATCCCCTTTGGGATCGGTCATCGCCCCGACGACCATTAAATTTTCATCCTGAATATAGGTCAGCCATTTCTTGAAGCGCTCGAAATAATCCGTCCCATTTTTTTGATCCATTTCGTAGGCCACCGAATACACCGAGTTGATTCCGTCAAATCCCACGCAGCGCTGAAAACAGGTACCGGTCTTTTGGCCCAGAACCCGCAGCAGCTTTATTTTTTTGACCAAATCCTCTACATTCTGATGAACATGCGTAAAACGGCTGATTCTCCTGCCGGTGAGGTGGGAGGTCGCCGTTGCAATGTCCTGGTATTTTTTCTGACTTGCCAACGCATAGGTCATGGCAGCGGCTCTGACATGCGGAGCGGTTGCCGGATGTTTGACGACATTATTAATTTTTTTGCCCTGATAGTAAATTCGGGGCTTCAGTTTTTGCAGACTGTCGATATATTCAGCTCCATTTTTTAATTTCATGAAAAACACTCCTTTTATCGAATTCCCCACTTCGAATAAAGCCGTTTCAAAATCACGCTTGAGTTAATTTTGCGGTTTTATTTCTCCTCCTGTCGCAGTTTTCTCCTCAGAATTTTTCCCGTTAAGGTTTTAGGGATTTCAGAAACGATTTCAACTTCGCGCGGGTATTTGTACGCTGCCAATCGTTCTTTGCAAAAAGTGATGATGTCATCAGGCCCCCCCCGGTATGAATCAGGGACGCCGACAACCGCTGTCTCTCTAACGGCAGGGTGCTGGTAGATGACATCTTCAACGTCACGCGGCCAGACTTTGTATCCGGACGCGATAATCATATCCTTTTTGCGGTCGACGACGTAAAACCAGCCATCATCATCCATCTTGCCGACATCACCGGTATACAGCCAGCCGTTGCGGATCGCTTTTTTGGTTTCTGCCGGTTGCTGCCAGTAACCCGGCACAACGATGGGCCCTGAATCGATGATTTCGCCGATCTCGCCGGCCGGAAGCTCGCGGGCATCATCGTTCAGGTCCATGATCTTCATAATGCAGCCGGGCACCGGGACCCCGACTGAAAGCGCGCCGCTCTCCGGGTCTACCGGAGCCCTTTTGCCCCAGGGAACAATATGGGATGGCGAATTGGTCTCGGTCATACCATAGACATTGTAAAGATACTGTCCGGTCATCTCTTCGAATTGATCGGCGACTGCCGCTGAAACCGGCGCACCACCGCTATAGGCTTTAGCAAAACTGGCAAGATCTCTCTTTTTGATATCCGGATGGCTCATCAGCGCGATATAAACCGTAATCGATGCCACTGTGGTGGTCACCTTCCAGCGCTCGATCAACCGCAATGTTTCTGCAGGGTCGAAGCGGTAATACAGCACAACGGGAATACCCGCCAGCGCAGCCATTGCCAGATGGGCCACTTCTCCGGTGACATGAAATAAGGGGGCCACACCCAGCACGACATCGGTGTCATCAATTCTTTGCATGGCCTGATAGACGCGGGCGTTAAAGGCAATGTTTCCATGGGTGTTCATGGCACCTTTCGGAGAACCGGTGGTCCCGGAGGTATAGGTGAGATAGGCGATATCTTCAGCCGATAACCGGGCAACGTTAATCTGGGCGCCCTGATGTTGATCGATCAGCTCCAGCATGTCCAGGCAGCCGGGCACGGGCTTTTTTTGGGTGTCTTTTAACAATTTCGGCCGGCTATTTTGCCCGGGCAAAAAATCCAGAGCGGATGTGGTGATCACGTTTTCTATCGACGTGCTATCAAGAAATGAGATGTCTAATTGATCGGCAATTTCTTCAAGGGTGACAAATATTTTTGCCTTTGAATTTTCACAGAAAAAAGACAATTCATTTTCTTTATACATGGGATTGAGCGGCACGACGAATTGGGGAACATTTTGCAGAACCAGTATGACGCGATCCCCTTTTACCACGCCGAGGCTTTCCAGCGCTGCCGCGAAACTGTTTGATAATCGGTTAATCTCTCCGTAGGAAATGGTGTGGTCAAAGTAATGAACGGCCGGTGTGTCCGGTTTTCGATCCGCAGATCTGATAAAGTCACCGACAGCCGTCTCCTTGCCGATTTCAAGATCATGGGGCACCCACTCCGGGTAATTTTTCAGCCAGGGTCGGTTTTCATAAATGGATCTCATCTCTCCACCTCTTTTCTAGAAACCGTCTCAAAAATAGGATTTTGGTTCAAGATTGCGGCGGGGCCGAGTTTTAAACCGCAGGCAACCTGTTGGTTGTCGAGGATTTGAAACGAGGTACCAACAAAGATATTGGGCCAAAAGACATTTTTGAGATGGTTTCTATTTACCACACCGTCCAGCCCCCATCCACATAGATCGTCTGTCCGGTGATAAAATCTGACGCCGGTGCTGCCAGGAAGATGACGGTTCCTTCGAGTTCAGGGAGATAGCCCCAGCGACCCATGGGGGTGCGCTCATTAATGAATTTGAACCTTTCGGGATCATTCCGAATTTGCTGTACCATGTCCGTTTCGAAATAAGTCGGGCCGATCGCATTCACACGGACACCCAGCTTTGCCCATTCGAGCGCCATGACCTTGGTCAACTGGTCCACTCCGCCTTTGGAAGCAGCATAGGCTAACTGGTGAGGCAGGGGAGTCTTTCCAAAAATTGAACTCATATTAATCACTTTACCATACCCCCGCTCGATCATCTGAGGAACCACGGCCTGGGCCACCAGATAATATCCTTTCAGGTTGGTGTTGATGATCAGATCCCATTGATCCTCGGGATATTCAAGGACTGGAACCCGATAGTTGGTGCCGGCGTTGTTTACGAGTATATCGATATGACCGAAGTGTCTCAGTATCTGTTCCACCCCTTTTTCAACCTGCGTCTTGGAGAGGACATCGAGTTCGAATCCTGCGGAATTCCCACCCAGCGCCTTGATTTCGGCAGGCACGCGTTTGAGGTCATCAGGGTTTCTACCACAAACAGCCACGTCCGCGCCCGCCTTTGCCAGGGCTTTGGCTGAGGTTTCACCCAGGCCCTTTGTGCTGCCGGTAACCATTGCCACTTTGCCTGTCAAATCAAAAATTTTCAGACTCATACCATGGGTTCCTCATTCGGTCTCGGGTTTTTGTCAAATTGACCGGAAATATTCATTGCTCAAGCTGCTTCATGTCCGCTGTTTGCAACACGGCGCCGCGCCTCATTTGATGGTCCAACCGCCGTCGACGGCCAGAATGTGACCGGTGATCATGTCGGCAAGGTCAGACGCCAGGAAAAGCGCGGCATACGCGCATTCGTCGGCAGTGGCCATCCGGCCCAGAGGGATGCTGTCGATCACATACTTTTTAAAATCCTGATCTTCAAACATCTTCTCGGTAAACGGGGTGCGGACAAATGTTGGCGCAACCGCGTTGACCGTGATATGGTGCGGCGCCCACTCGCAGGCAAGGGTTCGCGTGAGCTGATTCACGCCGCCTTTGCTGGAACAGTAGGCCGCGCGCAGCGGCAGCGCCACCAGCCCGGCCTGGGATGAAATATGAATGATTTTTCCGCCTCCCTGCTCGATCATTATTTTTCCGGCGGCCTGCGAGACGAAAAAAAGCATCTTTAAATTGATGTTCAAGACGTCATCCCAGTTCGCCTCGGTGACATCCACCGACTTCTGGGGGCGATTGATACCGGCGCTGTTCACCAAAACATCGATGCGGCCCATCTCAGCCACAGCGGCAGCGACCAGTTCCCGGGCATCGCGCGGGGTGCTCAGTGCAATGGCCCTGGCTCGAGAGTCGAAGCCCTCGGCCTTTAACTCATCCTGCAGGGATCTCAGTTTTTCCTCCGAGGTCCCTTGCAGAAAGATCCTGGCCCCGGCGGCAGCGAAGGCTCGAGCGATTGCGCTGCCAATGCCACCGGAAGCACCCGTGATCAGTGCGGATTTATTTTCTAGCGACATCTCCGGCTGTTTCATTTTGAATATTTATCCTTTCTGACCTTACAGGATATGCCGTGGGCCAGCATGTTCTCGTAGTTGCAGGCCCTTTCACACACGTCGGCAATTTTGTAGGAAGCTTCTCTGGTCGCGTACTGGTAGGTGACAGTCTTGACAAATTTTCCGACCGAAAGCCCTCCGGTATAGCGCGCGGCTCTCATGGTGGGCAGAACATGATTGGTGCCGATGGTCTTGTCGCCATAGGCCACCGTGGTCTCTTCCCCCAAAAAAACCGAGCCGTAATTTCGGCAATTATCCAGGTAGTATTTCCAGTCCTCGGTCTGGACTTCCAGATGTTCGGGCGCCCAGGCGTCGCTCAGCTCGACGGCTTCTTCCGGCGAATCAGCCAGGATCACTTCCCCGTTGTCTCTCCAGGCCACGGCCGCCACGTCGCGGGTGGGAAGGTCCACCAGCTGCCGGTCCACCTCTTTGATGGTCGCCTGCGCGATGTCACGCGACAGGGCGATCAGCGCCTGCCGCGCATTGGGGTCGTGCTCGGCCTGCCCGAGGATATCGGCGGCCAGAATAAACGGATCGGCGGTCTGATCGGCAATAATAAGAATCTCGGTTGGGCCGGCCAGAAGATCGATGCCGACGGTTCCGAACAGCTGGCGCTTGGCTTCGGCAACATATTTGTTTCCGGCGCCCACAAGCATGTCCACCGGCTGTAATCCCTCGATGCCGAATGCCATGGCTGCCAGCGCATGCACGCCGCCCATGCAATAGATTTCGTCCGCGCCGGCAGCATGCATCGAGTAGAGCGTGGCGGGCCACATGCCCTGACCTTTGACCGGCGGGGAGCAGGCCACCACCCGTGAAACCCCGGCCACCTTGGGTGTAATGACGGTCATGTGGGCCGAGGCGAGCATCGGATATCGGCCGCCCGGCACATAGGAACCGCTGGCAGCGACCGGTATGATTTTCTGGCCCAGATGAACGCCCGGCAGGGTTTCGACTTCAAAATCCACGATACGCTTCATCTGTTCCTGCGCAAAATTTCGAATCTGGGCCTGACAGAAGTCGATATCTTCGACTTCGGAGACGGGCAGACTCTTGCGAGCGGCCTGGATCTGGTCTGTGGATAGCCGAAAGTGGTCGGGCGACCAGTTGTCGAATTTTTCGGAATAATAGCGCAGTCCGGTCTCGCCCTCTTTTTTTACCCGCTCCAGAATCTGGCTGACGGTTTTCCTGACCGCGGAGATATCTTCCTCCGGCCGTTCAACGGCCTTTTTCAAGTATTCTGCCATGGATCGCTCTCCTCCCCTGGTTTCGCTTGGCCCCGAATCATTGAAAGCCATTCGTGGCGCTGATTATAGGATGTTTTTAGCCGGCGGCTGTCGAGGGGCTTATTCTTCGTCGAGTATTGCGACCGCCCGCATGGGAGAACCGGTTCCTTTTCGAATCTTCAGCGGCAATCCGATGAAGGTGAAACGCTTTCCGACGACTTTGTCGAGGTTGCATAAATTTTCGATATGGGTCACACCGCGTTCGCCACAAACGCTGTGGCAGGGGTAGGTCTTGTCGTACCACATATCGGGACTGGCCGAATCAACGCCGAAATTGACACATCCCTGATCGATAATGAATTCGGTGGCCTCACGGTCGAGGCCGGGATAATCGGTCATGTATTCGGGCTTGCCGTAATAACGGTCATATTGACCGGTGTAAAACAACACCGTATCCCCTTTTCTGATTTCCAGATCCCACTTTTTCAATTGATCTTCGATTTTTTTTCGCCCGAACTGTGTCTTTTGGGGAATATCACTGACGTCGAGACCGATGGCGGATGTAATGCCATAGGAAAAGCCGGTTCCCAGCTGCCGCCGACACTCTTCATGAGACAGATGCGTCCATATGACGGTTTTCAAATGCCCGGGATAAACGGGCATTCCCTGATAAATCTCTTGTGACAGATCAATAATTTTTCCGGTCAACATAATTAAATTCCTCCTTGGTGGTATCAGGTTAGAACTCAGCTCAATTTTTGAGATGACTTTTTGCGACGCTTTAATCGTTTATGCGGCGTATTATGGTCAGTCTGTTTACCTATATATATAACCACAGGCGCGAACAAAGCAATTTTGCCGGCCGGCATTCACGGGTACCGTTTTTATCCAACCTCACGGGAATTTACCATTATTACTCTATTTTCAGCAGGTTATCTTGGCCTGTAAAACGGTGCTTTCCTCGTGTTAAGTTATAAAAAGGCGAAATGTGTGTCAACCACTAAGGTTATAAAAGATCGTTGCACAAAAACCGCCTGCCTGCCGGATTTTGTTTACTAAAATCTTTTCAGATAGCGTAATAAATGATTATGGAGCGCTCAAATCAAAAACACTCCCCGGCCCATTAAATAAACCCAAATTTGAGATATTGATTTGATCCCGGAATGAAGGAAAGTTGTCGGGAGGAGCTCATACTTGAGCTTCCTACAGTGCGAGATATTTACCAATCACGCTTTCATCCGCCATGATGCCTTCGATGGTGTCTGAATGCACCAAGCAGCCTTTTTCCAAAATGTACCCGCGCTTGCAGACCTGCCGGCAGAATTTTAAATTTTGATCGGCCATCAGGATGGTCATACCCCGGTCGCGGATTTCTTCGATGACCCGGGCCAGACTGGCGACAATCATGGGGGCCAGTCCTTCCGAGGGTTCGTCCAGCAGAACCATTTCCGGATTGGCCATCAACGCCCGTCCCAGGCCGAGCATCTTTTTTTCGCCGCCGGAAAGGTTGATGCCCATCTGCCGCCGGTTTTGCTCCAATAACCGGAGCGTTTGGACAGCCGACGGGAGATTTCAAGGTTTTCCTCGCAGGTCAAATCCGGAAATATTCGCAGGTCATCGGGCATATAGGCAATACCGGCTCTGGCCATGAAATGAGGCGGCTTGCCGCGGACCTCTTTTTGCTTGAATCGAATCGATCCCCGCCGCGGCGGGCTTAAACCCATCACCGAACGCAGCGTCGTCGTCTTGCCGACACCGTTGCGGCCCAGCAGCGCCACCGCTTCGCCCGGCGCGACATTCAGCGATACATCCTGCAGGATATGCGATTTCCCATAATAAGTGTCAATGGATTCCACCTGCAGGATCATGCGGTCACCCCTTCTCCCAGATAAACCTCGCGCACGCGGGGATTGTTTTTAATTTCATCGGCAGTCCCGTCACCGATGACCTCGCCGTAGTGCAGCACGGCTGTGAAAGCGAAAAAACGATATCCATATCATGCTCCACGATGACGAAGGTCGTCCGGCCCTGATCAGACAGGCGACGGATGTTTTCGAGAATCTGCACGCGCTCTACGGGGTTCATACCGGCGGTGGGTTCGTCTAAAAAAAGGAGTTTCGGTCGGGCAGCCATTGCAATGCCGACCTCCAGCACCCGTTCGTCGCCGTGGGAAAGCGCGCTGGCAATGGTTTGGGCTTCTGCGGCCAGGCCTTGGCGGTTGTTTCCCTGGCGAGAGAGCCGAATAGACGCCGTGAACGATTGCTGGCGGCCAGCGTGGGCAACAGAATATTGTCGAAAACGGTCAGTTCCGGAAAAACGTTGACAACCTGAAATGAGCGGCAGAGCCCCAGCCGGACCCGGCGATGAATCGGCATGTGAGTGATGTCCGTCTCCTGGAAAAGGATGCGCCCCGAGTCGGCCGGCAGCGACCCTGAAAGCATGTTGATGAGCGTGGACTTGCCGGCGCCGTTCGGTCCGATAATGGAGGTTAACACACCTTGCTCGAAGGCCAGATTGATATCAACGGCGGCCTTTACCCGGCCGAAGGACTTATTCAAGTTTTCAATTTGCAACAGTTTGACAGCCATCTCATTTTTTCCCAGGACGGCAGCAATGCCTTCCCGCCTATTTTTTAAATCCCGACAGGGCGCCGACAATGCCCCCTCGAAAGCCCATGATAATCACCAGCAATATCAGACCAAACCACAGCATCCAGTTGTGGGTGAAACGTTCGATCATTTCGCGCAGCACAATAAACACCACGCTGCCGACCAGCGGACCGCTAAAGGTCTGTATGCCCCCGATCAGGCTGACCAGCACCGGTGCGGCCGAGTGGCTCCAGTGGGCTGAAAACGGGCTCGTATTGCTTTCCAGCAGGGTGCCCAGGGCACCTGCCAGGCCGGCGAATGTTCCCGAGAGGATAAACGCCCCCAGACGGTAAT
>WOR8_10003514_pt1 | contig 15301 bp, 8 predicted proteins | sample DeeMarSeWOR38_10_FD_19890 | JGI IMG/M metagenome (IMG submission 19890) | reverse complement strand
TCATTAAGCTGGTCTTTAGTCATATCATTTGTGACACCATGCTGGTCATCGGGATTATATCTCGTCCATATCTCTTCGAGAGTTTCGGCGATTCCATTATGCAGATAAGGAGCGGAATCGTAGATGTTATTAAGGTGTGGTGTATCAAATTCAGATTCACGGTCGAGGGCGAGCTTTGTCCCAATATTGTGTCGTTGCCGGTCGGTAAAAAGGGGAGGAAAATGACAGGTGACACAGCGATTACCTTTCGGGATAATCCTTCCGTCATTGGCCATCATCCTTTCAAACATCTTTTTTCCCCGGCGTTGTGCTTCGGTAAGCTCCGCTCCTAATGGGCGGTAGCGGTTTGGAGGCCGAGGTATAGTACAGATGTAATTATCCAGTGCGGAAAGTTCCTCGGGCGTAAATGGCTGGATCCGTGTGAAAAAAACCGCCAGGCGCGGGCCGCACTGTCTTTGCAAACTCGGATTAGTTCCTTCCCATTTGAATGGTGCTGTATCGAGTATCCCCCTTAGTGTTCGGTTATCGACGGGGCTGATACCGATTCCATCCGGCTCTATATCGTAGGTGAGCCCGTCGACATGTCCATCCGGATGGCAGGAGTGACATGAAAACTGGCGGCGGAAGGTGATATTCGCGCTGTGAAAAAGGCGCTCGCCGTAACGTACTTTCGTGATAACTTCAGGACCTCCAAGATCCACCCTTGTGACGGCTTCGAGCCTGTCGAGATCGATTGCCGTAAGCGAGTCATCCAGGGCGTTAGCAGCGAAAGCGGTCTTTCCATCCGGAGTAATTATGATTCCTCGCGGACTGTGCTTCGTAGGGATGTGTGTGATAATGAATTCGGTGGGCTTACCCAGATGATTCGGAAATACATGCTCGCGTTCGTGGTCAGAAGCTGCTTCGAGCATGGAAATAAGCTTTGGAATATCTATTACGGCGATACGGTTCGAGCCGGAGCTTGTCACCAGGGCCAGCTTGCCGTCCGGTGTTATTGCAACATCTGCAGGATCGGGAAAACACATACCGGGCTCATCAAGGAGCACCTGGTCTATACGGCCATCCTTCCAGACGATTCCAAGCCCGTTAGTAATTGTCCAGCCCTGGAGCAGGCGTGTCATCGGGACCAGATTTTTCGTGCGGTTTAATGTAATCAGGGCGAATTTGCCGCTGGGGTGCCAGTCGACTCCCTGAAGAAGGTTCGCAGCGGGGACAACAAAGCGGTCTCGAACGACGGCTCCAGCCGTGTCGATAGCGGTAACTTCGGACATTGACGGCGTGCGGAACTCCACAAAGCGTGAAAGATTATTGGTGACATAAATTAGCGAGTCGTCGGGAGAGCGTGACAAAGACCACGGGCTTCGAGACGCACTGAGACGTTTGATTTCTCTTAAAGTACTCGTATCAATCACTGAAATGCTGTCCGATGATGTATTGAGTACATATAAATGCTTTCCGGAAGCGTCTGTCAGAACACCATGCGGCTCGTCACCTACGGCTATGGTGGTGGAAACTTTTCGGGAAGGCACATCGACAACTGTCACAGTGTCATCGAGACGATTACTGACATAAGCTATTGTTCCATCCGGACTAAATGTTATATCCGTCGGATGATGACCAACTTCTATTTCAGCAACCTTTTGCAAGTCCCGGACATTTACAACGATAATCGTGTGAGAGGCCTCACATGTAACGTATATTTCCCTGCCGTCGGGGCTAAGGGCCATGTTGAGCGGTGTTTTATAACGAACTGCCTGTTCGACTACAGGAGACTCTGTCGGATGGGCGATCTTTTTCATGGCCTCATCAAAATCGAAAGGCTTGTTATGAGCGTTTTCGTGACATTCGAGACAGGTCTGATGTGTCACTTCTTTGAGACCGGCGGCTTTTGCCGCACGGGGATCCCGCATTATCGCTTCCGGATAATAACTGCCGCCGGCACCGTGGCATGCTTCGCACCCGACACCTTCGTACAACGAATATGATTCTACAACACCTTTTGCGGCCTGATGAAAAGCGGTCGTATGACATTTCAAACAAGCCATGCTGGTTTGAGGAGCATCTTTCAAGCCCTGCTCTTTCGCGATTTCGTACGCCCGGTCACTCGCCAGCACAGCGTATGCGCTGGCATGGTCGCTCATTCGCCATTTGCTGAATTGATAATCCATTGCAGGGCCTTTATGGCAGGCGGCACAAGTCATCGTTCCGATGTATCTATTTTTACTTTTTTGGGAATCCGGCAAATCCGGTAATTGCGGCATGGATCCGATCTTGAAGTCCTTGGGAGTCTGATGAGCAATATCAGACATGGCCTGTGCAATATCGAGCTTAGGTGATTTATGTACGGCAACGTGTGAACCCTTTACCTGATGGCACCCCATACAGTCATTCGCAGTCGGCATCATAAGGCCCGCTTTTTCCGCCGCTTCGCGATTGCTCATAACAGCCGCATCCATATACTCGCTGCCCGGGCCGTGACATTTTTCACATTGCACTCCGTTTTCGGAGAAAAAAGTCTCGTCTTTTTCCCAATCCTCTGCGTGCGCACCGGTTGCATGACAACCGAGACACATTGCTGATTCCTGCGGCTCTTGGGGTATACCGCTTAGTTCGGCGATTTTTTTTGCTTCCGGTTTTGACAGAACGGCATACGCCCGGGCATGTTTGGAAGCCAGCCATTTGCTGAACTGGTGTCCCATGCCCTTGCCCCGGTGGCAATTCGCACAGACTTTTACTCCAACGTAAACCGGATGCTTTTGCTCTGCTTCATGGGCCCATAGACTAAATGGATAAGTCGCTGTAACGATAAGAATTAGTAAATAATTCCGCATTTTATAGCTCCAGCTCATTTCATGATCCCTGGATCACAGTTAAAATTTGATTTGAATCCACATTTTCAAGTTTTATGCTCTGTCTGTCCGGCCAGCGGATTTCAACTGTGTCCGCTTTTTTGTTTTTGCCGAGGCCGAAATGGCATCTCGGATCGGCCTGGGAAAGATAGCCGGTTACCGGAATCAGATCCCGCACTTGTTTGAGCGATCCGGCAGTTACAGCAATACGTGCCCCAACAGCATCGCTTTTGCCTCCCGGCAGCATTGCCTGAATGGTCAGCCAATTGTTTCTGTTGCCGCCGTCGTTCCGCAGAAGTCTTGGGGAATCGTTCAGGTTAATGGCCAGCAAATCAAGGTCTCCATCGTTGTCGTAATCGCCGTAAGTGGCGCCGCGTCCGACGTATTTCTCTCTGAAGTAAGGACCTGATTTAACCGCGACGTCCACAAAATTTCCCGTCCCGTCATTGCGCATGAGCACATCTTCTTCTGTGTATTCATGATGCGCATTACCATTGGCGATAAAGATATCCAGATAGCCATCACAATCATAATCGAACAAAACGCCGCCCCACCCGGTATATTGGCCGCAGACCACGGCAAGATTTGCCGGCTCTGTGCGGTCTTCGAAATAGTCTTTTCTGTTCATTAGAAGACAGCCGTACCCCATGTCGGGAATGTAAATATCGAGCCAGCTATCACGATCGACGTCGCCGATTGCCGGTCCCATCGAAGAGACACCCTGCCCGCCTTCACCGAAAGCCAGACCCATCATAAGGCCTTCACTTTCGAATGTTCCTTTGCCGGTGTTCTTAAAATAGTAGTTCTCCATTGCATCGTTGGGAACATAAATATCCAGGAATCCATCGTTGTTAAGGTCTGCAAGTGTGGCACTCATTGCTCGTCCATTTGGCTGAAAGACGCCTGCTTCCTTCGTGACATCGGTAAATGTTCCGTCACCGTTATTACGATAGAGTGTGTCCGGCTGGCCCCTGTAGCTAAGCGGGCCTGGATAACCGGCAGCTGCATAGAATGAGCGAAATTTGCCACTGTCATATTCGAGATAATTTGCGACATAAACATCAAGGTCTCCATCGTCGTCATAATCGAACCATGGCGCCGAAAGGCTCCAGTTGGAATTATCGAGGCCTGATGATTTAGATATGTCGGCAAAGGTGCCGTCTCCATTATTGCGATAAAAAACATTCGGCCCGTAATTCAGGACATAAAGGTCTAAGTCACCATCGTTGTCAAAATCCGCCGCTGAGCAGCCGAATCCAAAACCTTTATCGCCGACGCCTGCTTTTTCAGTGACATCACTAAACGTTCCATCTTTATTATTTCGATATAGCACGTTGGAGAGTTTGCCTCTCAGGCTTCTGCCCCGATTATCGTTGACGGTTTTTAGCCAGCTTCCATTTACAAAGTAGATATCAAGCCAGCCGTCGTTATCGTAATCAAAGAACATTGCTCCAGCGCCGGTTCCTTCGACGATATTGCTGAGGTCGAAGTCGCCGTAACTATGCTTGAAGTTGATACCGGCTTCTTTCGTAACGTCAGTAAAAACCGGCGGAGTTTGTTCTGCTCCACTGCTGATTGCAACCTGGAATATCAGCACAAATATTAGAAATCTCAACGAATTCACTGATTAGCTCCTCTTAAGTTATCTGGTTCCGGGATGCCATCCCAGGGTGCCCCCATATCGATCCATTCGGCAAAGGTTCGTTTCTCATCCGGCGTTAACGCCTGATCATGAATCGGTGGCATCATAGGTACCTTTTGTTGTGAAAATTCCTCGTCCCATGGCCTTGAGGTGTTTTTTCCGAATATATGCCATATAAGCGGGCTCGTCCTCGACTTGCCCGGATGAATATATTTCCCATAGCCGGGCTTGTCTCCAGCAGCAAGAAGGTTTTTATAATTTCGATTAAAGGATGCTTTTTCTTCGGTAAGGCGAAGGATTGAGTCAGCTTTGCCATGACACTGGACACACTTCTTTGAGATAATCGGCATAATATCCCGCTGAAAATCGACCGTTCGCCTTTGCTCAACAGGTAAGTTCAGTTTTATCGAAGGATTAGTAACAGCATCAACAAGAACGTTCTCCGGGGTAAGCTCGCCATCTTCGTGACATCCAATACACCCTCTCGGTTCATGATTTTTGGCCCAAATCCAGCCGCAGCTTCGCAGAGCCATGCCATCGGCATCCAGCATTTGAAGCTCAATGGGAGTATTGGCTGGTATTTCAATATTGAAAGAGCCATCCTTTTCGATGTCAATTTCACCGAGAATTCGCCGCTGTATTACAGGCTTGGCCGCTTTCCGAAAACCTTCGATAACACGAAGTCTTTTGGCAGTTCCGCGAGGCATCCATTCAGGCATGGTAAGATCGTTAATATAAATATCTATGCAATAAAGTTTGCCGTTCGGGTCCTTTTCTGTTACTACACTTGAACGCCCATCCGGCTCTGGACGAGGAGATATAATCTTTGCCTGTATGTCATGATAGTCGGGGCTGTTAAAAATCTTCTCAAGCTTTCCGCTGGAAGGGTCGAGACGATAAACACCGTGCGTATCGGAATCATCCAGCGACCTTCGAGACACAAGTATTCTACCATCGACAAGTGGAGATGGAGAATGGAACAAGCCCTCTGATTCATGCGTGATCTGCCGATAAGAATGAAGCGGTCTTCGTATAAGTGTAGAACCTATATTGCCTGCCCCGTCCCACCGAAGCTCGTCTGTTTCGATATAAACGACCAATCCCTTTGTAGTCATGCACGGCATACGTTTCATGCGTTTTCCCTTATCGGCATGAAATAACGCATAGTCCGCACCGTCGATGTTAATCCCGAACAGAGATACTCTTCCGGCAAATTCCGAGTCGAGCGTTAAGCGATGCCGACTCGCAAACAGCAGACGCCCATCATACATAATAAACGGATCCATATTATCCGAAAGGTTGAAGGTCAGGCGGCGTACCGCCGAACCGTCGAGTTTACAGGAATAGAGGTTCGTATTACCGGCACCTTTTTCCATACCAACAAAAGTCAACTGGTACCAGGGCTCGGTAGAGACAATCGTATAAAGAGTCGCCTGATAGTCCGGGTTCCGGCAGTTACCTAAGCCTTCGGTGATCTGTCTTACATTCGAACCGTCTATTTCCATTTCATAGATGTTCCAGTCATCATCAGGCGCTCTCTTTCCGGCAAAAAGAATGTGCGAAGCGTCGAATGAAATAGATGGATCGCAGGCACTGTGAAAATCCCGGCTCAATACTTCTACGGTTAAATCAGGATTTGCTTTTACGAGACGTGCCCCGTTGCCGAACTTCAGAAACCAATCAGTTTTGGCTCTTTGATTGGCTGACGAAGGCAGTTGTGTGACGATGAAGGCATTATCAAGATGGCCTTGCGGTATTTCCGAATCAGTACTATTACCCAATGCCTGGTTGATGATTCCGCTAAAAATAATAATAAAACAGCAGATTAAAAGATATCTACGGCAATATATATTATATTCGAAACGAACCTTATTCACATAACATCCTTTGTTTTGAAAGGGGGACAAGTTTACACCCCGAAAGTCTTACTCCACAGTATCAAATTGCATGAGCACAATGCCCTATAATATATCCGAAAAAAGCAATTAGAGCAAGTAGAATTTCACAGTCAGAAAAGTGCCGAATGTGACCGGGTTTCGGCGTTATCATTCTGTGTTTTTTCGGTTCTTCCAGTACTTTTTCCGTATAATTGGCTATTGCAGATCGATTTATGCTATTATGAAATCAGAAGCATAACGATCTTTCTAAAATCGGATCTAATTATTTATCAATATGGAAATATCGGTATATCTCTTAGCTTACATTAACAATCCCAACGGTGTATTAGCTTTCTAAGCCCAGAGCATCAGAAATCCCAGGATATTATATAATTGTATTCTGACATTCTTGTATTTTTGGCTCAGAAATACGCTGATTAGTTTTCCATGACGTTGACTTTACTAAATTTTATTGGACTATATGCCGTAGTTATGCTATCAATATATGTTATGGAAACATTATTTCGCCGTAGTAGAAGAATGCTGTTTCACATCTTTGTAGGCGTATCTTTAAACAACGACCTGTGACCAAATATCTAATATGAAGAATCCAAACCGAGATCTGAAGAACGAGGCCACCGACCGCAAACGAGCGGAGGAAAGGATTCAGCATCTCAATACCCTGTTGCGGGCGATTCGGAATGTCAGCCAGCTCATAGCAAGAGAAAAAGACCGTGAACAGTTAATTCATGGAGCGTGTGAGTGCCTCATTGAGGCCCGTGGCTACCACAGTATTTGCATAGTCCTCCTGGATGAATCCCGGAAATTGACCGTTGCGGCCGAAGCGGGATTAGGTGAGGATTTCCAGTTACTTCTGGATCATGTCAGACGCGGCGATTTGAATCTTTGTTCGAAAAGGGCCTTAACGCAAACCGGGACATTAGTCATTGACGAACCGGTGTCTACATGTGGCGACTGTCCGATAGCCAAAAGGTGTCTCGGCAGGAAAGCTATGGCTGCTCGTCTGGAATACGCAGGAGAAGTTTTCGGTCTGATGGTTGCATCCGTCGACAGTGATTGCGCGATTGACGATGAGGAACAGAGCCTGTTCGAAGAAGTTGCCGGAGATGTAGCTTTTGCCCTGAACAGCATAAGACTGGAAGAAGAACGCCGGCAGACCGAGGCGGCGTTACTTCTCGAACGATCCCGCCTGGAGGCCCTCTTGCAACTGGCTCAAATGGCGTCGGCGCCAATGCAGGAAGTCACCGACTTTGCTCTTGAAGCCGCTGTTAGGTTGACAGAGAGCAAGATTGGATACCTTGCCTTTATGAATGACGATGAGACGGTTCTCACTATGCATTCCTGGTCTAAAACAGCCATGGAACAATGTGCTATTATTGATAAACCTATAGTCTATCCTGTGGAAACGACGGGACTCTGGGGCGAAGCCGTACGCCAGCGAAAACCGGTCATCACCAACGATTATTCTGCCCCGAATCCACAGAAAAAAGGTTATCCCCAAGGCCATGTCAAGGTGGTTCGCCACTTGAACGTCCCTGTATTTGACGGCGACCGCATCGTAGCTGTGGCGGGCCTTGGCAATAAAGACTCAGACTATGATGAGTCGGACGTTCGGCAGTTGACGCTACTGATGCAGGGCATGTGGAGACTCCTCCAGCGTAGAAAGGCGGAACATGCACTTCAGGAGGCTCATGAGAAACTGGAAATACGGGTTCAGGAGCGTACCGCCGAGCTGGCAAATGCCAACGAGGAATTGAAAAGAGAGATAACCGAGCGCAAAAGAGCGGAGAAGGTGATTAAAGACTCCCAGGCTTTGTATTTGTCTCTTGTTGAGAATTTACCGGTTAATGTGCTTCGTAAAGACCTCGAAGGTCGATTTACATTTGCCAATAAATCATTTTGCGATTTGTTGGGTAGGCCACTTGAAGAAATTGTCGGCAAGACCGACTTCGATGTTTTTCCGGAAAAACTCGCGCAGAAATACCGACAGGACGACCGGCAAGTAATAGAAACAGGCGAGGTGTTCGAGACTGTCGAAGAGAACAGAAGTGACGGCCAGACCAGCTACGTCCAGGTAATGAAGTCGCCCGTCCGCGACGCTGGCGGCAACATAGTCGGCGTGCAGGTGATTTTCTGGGACGTCACCGAACGCCACGAGGCCGAAGCGGCATTAGAGCAGGAGCGATACCTGCTTCACGCCCTGATGGACAACCTGCCCCACAGTATATATTTCAAAGATGCTCAGAGCCATTTCATCCGAATTAACAGGGCGCTGGCCAAATATTTCGGACTAAGCGATGCGACCGAAGCTCTGGGCAAAACCGATTTCGACTTTTTTGCTGACGAGCATGCCAGCGAAGCGAGGACCGATGAAAAGCGGGTAATGCAAACTGATCAGCCGTTGCTGGACAAACAAGAGAAGGAGACCTGGCCCGACGGCCGCGAGACTTGGGTCACCACCACCAAGCTGCCTTTGTATAACGAGCAGGGCGATGTCGTTGGTACCTTTGGCATCTCTCGCGATATCACCGAGCAGAAGAAGGCGGCTGAAGCTCTTCGAACCAGCGAGATGAAGTACAGAACCTTATATGATTCATCGCGTGATGCCATCATGCTGGTAACGCCTGAAGAAGGATTTTTAAGCGGTAATCCTGCTGCCATTGAGCTGTTCGGATGCAAAAACGAAGAAGAATTCACGGCGTGCACTCCTGTCGATTTCTCTCCGGAGTACCAGCCCGATGGGATTCTCTCCACGGTCAAAGCCCAGCAAATGATGGCCATCGCAATGAAGGAAGGTTCGCATTTTTTCGAGTGGACGCACATACGTCTCGACGGAAGAGAGTTCTATGCCACAGTGCTGCTCAACAAAATGGAGCTGGAAGGCAAGAAGTTGCTGCAGGCCACGGTTCGCGACATTACCGAGCAAAAAAAGGCGGCCGAGGCACTCAGGGCGGCCAAGGAAGCCGCCGAGGTTGCAAGCCGGGCAAAGAGTGATTTCCTGGCTACTATGAGCCACGAAATCCGAACTCCGATGAATGGGATTATCGGGATGGTCGATCTGCTGCTGGGCACTAATCCCACCGAGCAGCAGCGTACTTATTTGGAATTGGCCAGCCAATCAGCCGAAACTCTCCTTCGACTGATAAATGACATCCTGGACTTTTCCAAGATCGAGGCAGGTAAGTTCGAGCTCGAATCGATCGGTTTCAAATTACGCGATACTCTTAGCGATACGCTCCAGACTCTTGCCGGGCGCGCTTCTGAAAAAAGTCTGGAATTAACCTGCCGCATTCCCTCTGATATTCCGGATGACCTAATTGGCGATCCAGGACGACTGTGCCAGGTCATTGTCAATCTTACCGGCAACGCTATCAAGTTCACGGAGCAGGGCGAAATTGCCGTAGGAGTACTAATGGAATCTCATGTAGACGGCAATGTGTGTTTACATTTCTCTGTCAGTGACACCGGGCCTGGGATACCGCCGGATAAGCAAAAGGTTATCTTCGAAGCCTTCCGCCAGGCGGACAGTTCTATGTCTCGTCGCTTTGGAGGAACAGGACTGGGACTGACGATTTCATCACATTTGGTAGAACTTATGGATGGACGAATGTGGCTTGAGAGTGAATTAGGAAAGGGCAGTACGTTTCATTTCAATGCCCTGTTTTCCCTGCAGAAAGACGCTCCGATCAAGCCGGAGCCGGGGCCGGTAACTTTGCACGGCCTGCGGGTGCTTATCGTTGACGACAATAAGACGAATCGCCTGATCTTGCAGGAAATGCTGAACAACTGGCGAATGAATCCTACAGTTGTAGATAGCGGCCAGGCGGCATTGATTGAAATGGACAAAGCTGTCAAGGCAGATGAGCCTTTTCACATGGTGCTGCTGGATGGAATGATGCCGGGTATGGATGGTTTTGAACTGGCCGAGCGGATAAGACAAAATCCTCGCATGAGCCAAACCACGCTATTCATGTTATCATCAGGTGGAAAATATACGAATAGCACCCGCTGCCGCGAGTTGGGTATAGACTATTCCCTGATGAAGCCGGTGAAACAGTCGGAGCTGCTGGATTCCATTATCGAGGCTTTAAGCGTCGCTACCGGAGACGAAACGGACGTATCAACTGCTGAGGGTAAACCGGTCAGTACTAAACATCTGCATGTTCTGCTTGCTGAGGATGGAGTGGTAAATCAAAAGGTGGCTGTCAGTCTTCTCGAACAGTGTGGGCATAAAGTTACTGTGGCCAACAATGGCCGGCAAGCGATTGTCGCTCTCGATGGTGGTTCATTTGATGTAGTGCTAATGGACATACAAATGCCGACAATGGATGGGTACGAAGCCACCGCAATCATCCGCGAGAATGAAAAGGCGTCCGGAGGTCATATTCCCATCATTGCTATGACCGCTCACGCAATGAAGGGCGACCGAGAGCGCTGCCTTGAGGCTGGTATGGATGGATATATAGCTAAACCCATTCGAGCAAAAGACCTTTATGAAACTATCGAGATGACTGCTGCCAAAGTATGGGAATCTCAGAGACAAGATGATACAATTTCTGGTGAAAAAGAAATCCTCGATCGGGATAAGATCCTGGAACAAACAGGAGCAAATGAAGAAACCTTAAAGGAAATCGTGGAATTGTTCGACACCGAATCCGTGAAATTAATGAAAAGAATAAGGGATGCTATCGAGAACGAGGATTCATCAAAGCTGCAAAGAGCTGCTCATACGCTCAAAGGTTCCATTCGGATCTTCGGGGCCGAGCGTCCGGCAGCCGCAGCAAAGCGGCTCGAAATTATGGGCCGTGATAAAAACCTGGCAGATGCGGAGCAAGCATGGCAGGTGCTGGTTGAAGAAATCGAGCGGCTTAAGCCGTTGCTAAACGATTTGGTTAAGTCGTGAATCCGTATCCGGCAATAGCAAATGGGATCTACAAATGAAAGTGCTCATTGCTGACGACGATCCAGTGTGGCGAAAGCTACTGACCCAGAATGTCCAAAAGTGGGGCTACGAGGTTGTTGAGGCTGAAGACGGCCAGCAAGCCTGGAATATGCTCCAGGAGCACCGAGCGCCCCGGATTGCGCTTCTCGACTGGCAGATGCCTGAGCTTGATGGAATCGATATTTGCCGCCGCATCAGGAGCAGCCTCAATCTTCCGTTTATTTATACAATCATTCTTACCAGTCGTGACTCACGAGACGACATGGTGGCCGGTTTCGAATCAGGCGCCGATGATTATCTCGTAAAGCCTGTGGACATGACGATTCTTCGCAGTCGTTTGAGTGCAGCAGTACGTATCGTTAAGACTGTTCCGCCGCCGAGACAGATTCCCGGCTATAAATTGCTCGGGCGACTTGGAGCAGGCGCCATGGCGACTGTGTATAAGGGGCGGCAGCTCAGCCTTAATAGACTGGTCGCTGTAAAGATACTTCCAAAGAAGTTCAGTCAGAATCCTGAGTTCGTTAAGCGTTTTTACGCTGAGGGACGCGCAGCGGCACAACTTAACCACCCGAATATCGTCGCCGCGCTAGATGTCGGTAGACATGGTGATGCTCACTATTTTATTATGGAGTACGTCGAAGGTCACACGGTGCACGAGCATCTTGTCAAAGAAGGGCCATACTCCGAAGCCGAAGCACTGGCCATTGCCATCCAGGTCGCGAAAGCCCTGAATCACGCCCACAAGGCTGGCCTCATACACCGCGATGTCAAACCGAAGAACATCTTAATCACAAACGATGGTATTGCCAAGCTGGCGGATATGGGTCTGGCGCGGGCCGTAAGCGACCGGGAAGCGGCCGAAGCCGAGGCCGGTAAGGCTTTCGGCACACCTTACTATATCGCGCCCGAGCAAATCCGCGGCAAAGTTAATATCGATTTACGGGCCGACATTTATAATTTCGGCTGCACATTATTTCACATGGTCACAGGAAGAGTCCCTTTCGAGGGCCCGGATGTTTCCGCGATACTGATGAAGCATCTTGATGAGCCTGTAATACCGCCGGATCATATCAATCCCCAGCTTACGACCGGCATCAGCGAAATCATTGAGCTTTGTATGGCCAAGAAAGCGAGAAAGCGCTATGCAAGCACTGATGATCTTATAGAAGACCTCCAGGCTGTCGCTGATGGCCGCCCGCCCCTGCAGGCACGCAAGCTGATCGACCTTACGACGTTTGATTCGATGGACCAGGACAGTATCTCGGTACTACCTGAAGAGGAACGAAGCGAAGCATCTTTAACTTCTACGCCGCTCTTTTGGATTGCGGTTGTCGGTTGGTTCCTCGCTGCGTTATTCTTTGTCTTACTCATTGTGCTATAAAGGTGACTCGGCGGCAGCTGGATTCGGTAAAAAACCGGTTGAGTTTTTACTACCAGCGATGTAGAATAATCTTTCCTGCGAGAGTTGCATCACTGAGATATATGTTATAATTAGTATTGCAGAGATAACTACCTGTGGCGGCTTAGTGCCGAATCGGAGGCCTTACGGCTGTGATTAAGTTTGTCTGCAAATTATGTGGTGAGATAATCAGTATCCGCGAGGAATTCTCGGGCAGGCAAATCGAGTGCCCCAAGTGCAAAAGAATCAGGGTAGTACCGAAAAAGTCGCCCAGGATGAAATTCCACTGCAAAAGCTGCGGCCAGGCGATTAAAGTTGCCCAGATCCACGCCGGCAAGAAAGGCAAATGCCCCAAATGTCAGAAGATAATCGACATCCCCGCTCATCCGGAAGGGACCACAATCACTCTTGTATGCTCCATTTGCAATGAGACGATACACGTGCCGGAAGGTACGGAAGAACATTTCATAGAATGTCCTAAATGCAGCAGCTATGTGGAAGGATTATCCAAAGACGAATGAATGTCTGTCATTATGAGAAAGTGAATAAAACATAATTCGAACTTATATTTAGTCTTAAAATGGAAAAACCGAAAACCAGTAAATTTCATAGAATATCTAAGTTACTTGCAAGCAAACCTATACTGGTTTTATCATGTATTGCTGTATTATTGGTAGGCTTCCTCTGGATATTGTTCCCTATTTGGGATGGAGCTATTGAAGTATTCTTTCCGGGATCGACTTATTACAGGATTGAGTTATTTATCCTTGCTTTTGTTGTCGTCCTATTCCATATAACTTGTTTTATTCTGGCTGGATTCTACAGACATTCCTTGAAATATCTTATCTACATGTTTTTTCCATTGTGCTTGCTGGCAGTCCTTAATCATTTTCTTTGCCCGGCTGGACGTATACGCGTTGATTATTTTCAACTCGGGGCGCGGTACAGAATTGCATGGGCAGGTGGTGCTTCAAAAGTCAGACAAGAGGCACTCATTTTGCTTGATGAACCGCCAGGAATACCTCTTTCAAGTTCTAAATGGCCTGATTCAATACGCGCATTACGTGCAAGCGCTGTGAAAGTAGACAAGGATAATAAAATCGTGGATGTTGAAATCCCGAGGCGTCGTTGGTTTTTCTGGGGTGACCAGTTAGGTTATTTGATAACGGATGTGAATGCGCCACAACCCATCATTATCAATGATCCACGTATTGCGAGTGGCCATAGACTCTGGAAAATTACAGATGGCATTTATTTGTATCAAAAGTGGCCATAAATCTGGGGGGAATGAAAATGAAACAAATCGAACAGGAAGAACCTGACATATCCGGTGATGGAACGCCTGTTTGTCTTCGGTGTTTCGAGCCTGTTGATCCTTTGGCCCACTACTGCTCTCATTGCGGAGAGGCAACGGGGCAGTTCACCCACTATATCCCGTTTGTCAATATCCCCTGGCAGACGCGCATCTGGGGGCAGGTTTGGCGTCAGATTTGGTCTCGTGATGTATCGCTCGGCGGTCGTGCTTTCCGTCTGTTCATGGTCGTATGGAATGTTCCTGTTATGCTGATAGGGTTATTATTCATGCCCCGGCAGGAACCGGGGCAAGAGCAGCACCAATATGGGACAAACCAGGACAGGTACAAATAACTGTATCTACCACAATATTCTTGAGATTGAGATGAAATTTGGGCATTATAGTTTTTGAACCGGATTAAGGATGTGCTCGAATGTGCTGAATAATTTAAGAGAATGAGCGACAAAGCAATGCTTTGTTTGCATCTTACCAATATATGGAGCAATTATTTATGGCAACCAAATCATTAAGAAATATATTCTTTGCCGTAATTGGCTTGCTCTGCGGCGTTGGCTATGGCGGGGAAGTTGACGATCTGGTCGCCCGGCTTCAGAAGCTTGAGGGTAAAGATTCGATTCGTGCGGTGGTTCACATCGAAGATCGTGTATCCAAAGCTGAGGACGAAAAATCCAAGCTGCTCGAAGAGGCGGATTTTATCATTACCGCTGATGCCAACACATTGACGCTCTCAGTCGCCGGTAAAATATCGAATAACAGGCTCTTTCGGGAATTTTCTCTGTTGCGTGCAGGAGAGCTGGTTCACTATGGCCCAAACCTTGCGAGAGAGCTTGAAGGTCTTAAGCTTATCGAGAATAAATCCGATGTATACCAAGGCGTATCGTGTAAGCGCTGGTGTTTGAAATCCGAATGCAAAGAATCGAAGTTTGGAATAAGTTCTACAACCCTGCGAGATGTAGAACTTTGGATTGACGCTGAAGGCTATCCGGTAGCCGGTTTGTTCAAGACGCAGACAAAAGGCAGGTTACTGCTTATTAAGTTTAGTTCCGAGTCGGCAAGAGAACAGCGTTATCAGCGACTGGGAAGCCACCTCGTTCTGATCTACGACAAAAACGAGACAGATATGAAATCCAAAGCAGGAGATCAGAAGCGAACCATCACTACCACGGTCGAAGCAGGGCAGCATTGATTCGGTAAATACTTATTGCGTCGGTTATGTGATTAGTGCTTGCCGTAGTTCATTTCTGTTCCGCTGCGCT
>WOR8_10007456_pt1 | contig 15308 bp, 18 predicted proteins | sample DeeMarSeWOR38_10_FD_19890 | JGI IMG/M metagenome (IMG submission 19890) | reverse complement strand
ATGAGGAAGGCGGGCTGGTTTTTCGCGTTGGCTTTGATGATGGCGTTCTGGATGGGGGTCCTCGGGTCGATCCGGGGGGAGGCGCTGGCAGGCCTCATCGCGTCCCACGGGACGGGCGGCGTGGCGGTCCGGGAAGCGGACGTCGGGAAGATCCAGGCCTTCCTCGAGCAGAAGATCGTACTCCAGAAGCTCACGGATTACGGGGTGTCTCCGGAAGAGGCGATGACCAAGATCCGCTCCATGAGCGACGGGGACCTGCACCGGCTGGCCTCCCTCACCGACCGGGCGGCCGAGGGGACGAGCGACGCGCTGGGTTTCCTGATCGGGGCGGCGATCCTGGTCATTCTCATCATCGTGATCATCAAGCTGATGAACAAGGAAGTCATCATCCGCTGAGCCCGATGGGAAGACGCGTGATGGGCGCCGCCCTGCTCGCGGGCGGCGCCTTTTGCATTCTGGGGGGATGCGCGAGGGATCCCGGCATCGGGGCGCGGCCCCCACCGGCCCCGGGACAGGAGTCGCGCGGGGCGGTAAGCGGTGGGACCGTCATCCCGGGAGTCCCCTTCCTGCCCCAGGAGGAGGACAGCTGCGGCCCATCCTCCCTGGCGATGCTTCTCCGGTTTTACGGAGGGGAAGTGCGGACCGGGGAGATCGTGCAGGAGACGGGGACCGCCGGGCTGCGCGGAACGCTCATCACCGACCTGGCGGCGGCCGCGAGGCGTCGCGGGTTCGAGGCGGAGGTCGTGGACCTCGATCTCGCGGGGCTGCAGGAGAGGATTTCGGAGGGGATCCCCGTGATCCTGCTCGTGGACCTCGGGACCTGGGTCGTGAGCCGTCCGCACTACCTGCTGGCGTTCGGCGTGACTCCCGACGGCGTGGTGGCCCACTCGGGCCGGGACGAGGGGAAGGTGATCCCGTTCCCCACCCTGGATGCCCAGTGGGCGAAGATGGGGCGGCTGGCGGTCGTCGTGCGGAGAGACGCGAAATGATCGGCAGGATCGGGCGGCGGCTCCGCCGTCTGCAGGGGGTACCGCCGCTTGCCCTTTCCCTTCTGCTCCTGCAGGCGGTCCTGGCGGCGGGGTGCGGGAGGATGCCGCGCATCATCGTTCTCGAGGACCCCCTGACGGCGGAAGAGCACCTCGAACTCGGCGTGGCGTACGAGCGAAGCGGGGAATACGACCTGGCGATCCGGGAGTACGAACGGGCCCTCCGGAAGGACAGGGAGTCTTTCCAGGCACGGGTGAACCTCGGCAACGTCCGGCTGGCGAAGAAGGAGTACGGGAAGGCGAGGGAGGAGTACCGGGAGGCGCTTCGGATACGGCCCGGCGATCCCGAGGCGACCAACAACCTCGCCTGGGCGGCGATCCTTTCCGGGGAGGAGAGGGAGGAAGCCGCAGCGGGGATGGAAGCGGTCCTCTCCCGGGAAGAGAACCGCACCGCGACGCTCCTCGACACGCTCGGGGTGCTGCGGATGCGCATGGGACAGCCTGCCGCCGCGAAAGAGGCATTCGACGAAGCGGAACGGCGTTGCCTCGAGGCAGGCGTCCCCGGGTGCCCGGACGGGACTCTCCGGGAGATCCGGGATCACCGGGCGGGGCGAAACGGGCAAATCCCTCCATCCGCGTTGCCCCCTTTGGTAGAATGAAGCGATGTCGCGCATTGTTGCCGCCCGGCGGGTGAGCGGGACGTAAGCCCCTTGTTTCCTCCCCTCCACCCGGATCTCCGGTTTCACAATTACGCCTCCTATCTGCGAAGGCGGGTCGGGGGGGCCGCGGTGCGTATCAGCGTCGACGGAGGCTTCACCTGCCCGAACCGGGACGGGACCCGGGGGACGGGCGGCTGCCTGTATTGCAACAACGACTCCTTCACCGGCGCAATCCTTTACCCGGGGCTTCCCGTCGAGGAGCAGGTCCGGCGGACGATTTTTGCTCCCGGGAGGCACCGGAACGCCCGGCACTTCCTGGTCTACTTCCAGCGGTTCAGCAACAGCTATGCGCCTCCCGGGGAGCTGGAGCGGCTCTATCGCGCCGCCTTCTGCCATCCCGGAGTCGCCGGAATCGTCGTGGGCACCAGGCCCGACTGCCTCGGGCCCGAGGTCCTCGACGTGCTGGAGGGGATCGGCCGGGCCGGATACGTCTCGATCGAGATCGGGCTCCAGTCGAAATCCGACACGGTCCTGGCGGGGATCAACCGCGGGCACACCGTCGACGAGTTCGTGGCTGCCGTCGCGGCGGTGCGGGAACGGGGGATCGACACCGGGGTCCATCTGATCTACGGCCTCCCCGGGGACACGCGCACGGACTTCGTGGAGACGGCCGGCTTTCTGTCCGACCTCGATATCCAGGGGGTGAAGCTTCATCACTTTCACGTCGTGGCCGGGAGTCCGTTGGCGAACGAGTGGGAGAGAGGAAGGGTGCGGGTGCCGGAATACGGGGAATATGTCTCCGCCTGCGCGGATTTCCTCGAACGGCTTTCCCCTGAGGTCGCCGTGCTTCGGCTGATCGGGTCGGCGCCTCCCGGGATGCTGATCGCTCCCCTCTGGGAGAAAGGGGGCAGGGAGATGGCCCGGGATGTGGCGGCCGAACTGCAGAGGAGAGGAACCTGGCAGGGCGCCCTCCGGTAGGGCGGCGGGAAAGGAGAGGAGATGGACGACGCGGAGAGGGAATATCTTCCCCACTCGTCCCGCTGCTTCGTCTGCGGGGACGAAAACGGCTGCGGGGTGCGGACCCGGTTCTTTGTCGAGGGGGAGGCCGTGCGAGCGCGGGTGATCCTTCCCCGGCACGTCAACGGCTACAAGGACGTAGCGCACGGGGGCGTCATCGCGGCTCTCCTGGACGAGTCGATGGGGTGGGCGGCCACGGTGTTCGGGACCCGGCACCCGATGTACCTCACGGGAGAACTGACCGTGAAGTATCTTGCACCGGTCTCCGTCGGGGAAGAGATCGAGATCGTGAGCCGCCTCGAGGAGGACCAGGGTCGGATCGCCTACAGCACCGGGGAACTGGTCTGCGGCGGAAAGGTCTGCGTGAAGGCCAGGGGCAAGTTTCTCCCGATGAGCCGGGAAGCGACGGGCCGGGTCATCCCCTATCTCAAGTTCGATCAGTGCCGCAAATACCGGACCCTGTTCGACTACGCCAGGGAACCCGAATAGGGAGGAAACCGGGCGTCATCGGCCCGGCGGGGAGTCGCTTACCGGACGCGGATCCGCACCGTGTAGGCGACGGCGCCGGGCATCGGCCCGGCGGGGGTGTCGGGCCTGCCGGAGGTCTCCTCCGCGGGGATGGTCCCCAGTTTCCCCAGCTCCTCGAGGAAGGCGTCGGCGGCATCCGCCGGCACGCTGACCCGCAAGAGCTCGGAAACCGGCATCGTCTCCCCGGATGCTCTCGACACCGCAATCGTCGTTTCCCAGGAGATCGCCCCCCCCAGGCGCATGACGATTCCGGCGATGCGGTTCTCCATCCCGATCCGGTCGCTCGGGGCAACCTCGATCGTCACCTCTTTTCCGTAAAGCATCGGTTTCTGCAGTCGTGCCAGCGGCGAGGAAAAGACGCGGTCCGCCGGGGACTCGTCCGCCGGGGTCTCCCGGGGAGCTGCGGGTTCGATCGACCCGCCCTCGGTGCTCACGCGGGCGGCGAGTCCTGCCGGGATTTCGGATTTCGCATGGACCGACGGCTTCCCGGGAGGAGGCCCGGAAACGGTCGCTTCCTCCTTTTCGGCGGTCGCTTCCTCCCTGGGCGCAACGGGGGCCGTTTTCTCCTCGACCTTCCGGTCGGCGGCGCCGGCCGGCCGCTCGGGGGGGGCGCTCGCCTTCTGCCGTCCCGCACGCATTGCGGCACCCGCCGCCGGTTTTCCGCTCTCGGCGGACGCAGGGGGAGACGGGCGGGTCTTCGTCCCCGGAATCTCTTTCTGGATTCCGTAGGCGAGCAGGAATATCAGCACCACGGCAGCGGCTTCGAGGGGGATCTTGATATGGGCGGGCAGGAACAGCTTTTTCCACAGGGGCACCGCCTCCTGCTCATGCCCGATGCGCCGGAGCACCCCTTCGAGCAGTTCGGGGGGGGCTTTTTCCGCTGGCAGGCTCCGGAGGAGGGTCAGCGTTTCCTTCAGGGCCCTTTCTTCCTCGGCGCACCGGGGGCATTGCCCAAGGTGCGCCGCGATCCCTTCCCTCTCCCTTTCCGGAAGATCCCCGTCCAGATAACCGGAAAGAAGGTCTTCTGTCCTTGTGCACTCCATCCGCGCTACCCCGTTATACTGCCGGCGCCAGCATCTTCCGCAGCGCCATCCTTGCCCTGTGAAGCTTCGATTTTACCGTCCCCAGGGGAATTCCCACCGCCCCCGAGAGCTCCTCGTACGAAAACCCCTCGACGTCCGACAGAAGCACGAGCATCCGGGAATCCTCGTCGAGCCTTGCGATCGCCGCTTCCAGGATCTTTCCGGTCTCCCGGGTTTCCGCCATGCGGTCGGGGCGGTCCTCCTCCTTGCCGGGAGGCTGGAAGGGGACGTCGTCGCTCCCCTCGGTTTCGCCGGGCAGGACCTCCCTGGAAGCCCGGACTGTCCGCTGGCGGATCCGGTTCAGGCACTGGTTGGCCGCGATGCGGAGAAGCCAGGTGGAGAGCGCAGACTCCCCGCGGAACCCCTCCAGGTTCCGGTAGGCCGAGAAAAAGACCTCCTGCGCGACGTCCAATGCATCCTCCCGGTCCGAAAGCATCCGGGCGCAGAACGCGAAAACCCGGTCCTGGTGGGCCCTGACGATGGCGTCGAACGCCCCGGGTTTCCCCTCCCGGAAGGCTTCCACGAGGAGATCGACGGGCCGGCTTCCCGCCTCCCTCGTGCGGCTTTCCGGGCGGTTGCGTGGAGGAGCGTTTGAGTCCACGTCGACCCCTTGTCTCTATTGACAGTCGGGGGGGGGCTTCGGTTCCGTCCGGGAATGCCCCGGGCGCGAAAATCCCCCCCTTTTGTCCATTGTACTGCAGGAGCAGTTGCAGGAGGGGATCCTTTCCTGTATTTTATCTTCAGGATCGGCGGAACGATGGTCCCGTTTGCAGTATCTTAAGCGACAGAAAGGGGTTCCGGCTTGATTACCCAGTCGAGTCTGCTGACGGTTCTGGTCATTGCAGCCATCGCGGCGTTCGTCATGACGGCGTGGGCCGTCTGGAGGCTCCTGAAAGCCATCGATCGATTGTCGGGGCGCCTCGACCAGTCCCTCAGGGAGGTCGAGAAAACGGCGGAAGATCTCCGGAAGACCAATGGCGTTCTGCGGGAGATCCTGGTCCACGCCGAGAAGGGCGTGGCCAATGTCGAGTACGTGACGGAAGGGGCCCGGAAGATGCGCAGGACGCTGGATGCGGCATCGGGGGTTCTGGAATTCGCGGTCGTCCCGGTTCTGGGGAACATGGCAGGGGTGCTGGCGGGGTCCAAGGCCGCCCTCTCCCTTGTCGCGAACCGAATATTTCGAAAGGAGGGTCGTCATGGCGGATGAAAGCTGCAATACGGGAGGGGTGTTCGTGGCGTTTCTTGCCGGCGGTCTGATCGGCGCGGGATTGGCCCTTCTGTACGCTCCCGTCGCCGGCCAGGAGGCGAGGGTCAAGATCAACAACGTTGTGGAAGACATGAAGAAAAGGTCCGAAGGGTGGAGTGGGGACATCAAGAAGAAGGTCGAATCCTTCATGGAGGAGGAGAAGGCGATCATCAAGGCCGCCTACGATGCGGGCAGGGAGGCGATGGCAACCGAAAAAGCGAAGTACGCCAAGACCGAGACCGAATAGCCTGCCGTTCCTTTTTTCCTCTCGCACGGCCGGAACCGTCCCGACGTGACCGACCGGTAAAGATTCCGGGGGAGGGGATGTCCCTCCCCCTTTTCATGCCTGCACAACCTAGCTCCCCGGTGCGCTCCCTACCGGCGGAACATCCCTTTGAGCATCGCCGTGACGGCGAAAAGCGCAGCGGCGAACAGCACCACCGTCGCGCCCGTGGCGGTGTCCAGGTAATACGAGGCGGCGATTCCCGAGAGGCCGGAGATCACGGCGATGGCGATGGCCACCCAGAAGGCGGAAACGGCCCCGCGGGCCACGTTCCGGGCTGCGGCGGCCGGGACGACGAGTAGGGCCGTGACGAGGAGGATTCCCACCGCCCGGATGGCGGTCGTGACCACGAGGGCGACGACGAGGGCGAAAGAGACCTCCAGAGCGTGCACGGGAACGCCCATCGACCGGGCGAACCCCTCGTGGACGCCCAGGAGCATGATTTTGTTGAAGGTGAAGAACAGGTAGACGCCGACCGCGATCAGGAGCGCCCCCATCCAGAGCAGTTCCGTCCCGGAGACCGCGAGGAGGTCGCCGTAGAGATATGCCTGGAGATTGCGAGTTAGCCCTTTCTGGGCGCTGATGATCGCCACCCCCAGGGCGATGACCGTGGAGAAGAAGACCCCGATGACGGTGTCCGGGGAAAGCTCCGTGCGTCCCTTGACCCGGGTGATCGCCCAGGCCACGAACAGGCCGAAGGCGACCATCGTCAGGAGAGGGTGCACCCCCAGAAGCACGCCGATCGCCACGCCGGTGAACGCGGAATGTCCGATCGCGTCGGAGAAGAACGCCATCCGGAAGTGGACGAGGGGGACGCCCACGGCCGCCGCCGCAGGGGCGATGAAGAGCATCGCCAGGATCGCCCGCTTCATGAAGAGCGGTTCCGCGAAGCCGAACGGCAGGATCCGCCCCATCGCGGAAAACAGGAAGTCGGGGAGCGATTCCACCGTCAATCCCTCTTGTTCCCGTCCCCGCCGGCAGCCGGGGGGGGGTGCAAGTGACCGCGGCCGTCGGCTGGGCCGTGGCTGACAAGATGTGCGCCGCTGCCGTACATCGCCTCGAGGTTTTCCGGGGTGAGCATCTCCGTCGTTGCTCCCTGGCAGATGATCCTACGGTTCAGGCAGATGACGCGGTCGGCATGACGGCTGACCACGGAGAGGTCGTGGCTCACGAGGAGCAGGCTGAACCGGGACTCGCTGTGGATCTGCCCGAGGAATTCGCAGAACAGACCCTCCCCCGAGAGGTCCACACCGGACACGGGCTCGTCCAGCAGCAGGATGTCCGGGTCGTCGCGAAGGGCGAGGGCGAGCAGGATCCGCTGGAGCTCCCCCCCCGAAAGTTTTCCCAGAGGGCGGGAGACCAGGTGGTCGACTCCCACCCGGGCAAGGGTTTCCCTGGCCGATCGTTTCGACCGGGCGGAGTGCCCGAAGACGACCGGGTACCTCTGGGAGGAAAGCGCCAGGAAGTCGAGCACCGTCATGGGGGCGTTCCGGTCGAAATCGAGCCGCTGGGGGACGTATCCGATCCGGGGAGCGCCCTTCCCGTGCTCCGCGGCGCGGCAGAAGCGGATCTCCCCCGTGCAGGGGACGAGACCCAGGATGGCCAGGAGCAGCGTCGTCTTTCCCGCGCCGTTCGGTCCGACCAGGGCGGTGACCTCCCCGCACCGGATGTCGGCATGGATCCCGGAAAGGATCTCCATCCCTCCCGCCCGGACGGAAAGATTCCGGATTTCGAGCGTGTGATGGTGCGTCGTGACCGTCATCGGGTACCCAGCGCACCCGCGAGCGTCCGCAGGTTCCGCCGCATGGCGTCCTCGTACGAGGTGGGCGCTGTGGACCCCGTGGAGAAGGGGTCGAGCGGGAGAACGGGGACACCGGCCTCCGCGGCGACCATCGCGGCGAGCCTCCCCGGATACTGTGGCTCCGCGAAGACGGCGGCCGCCCTCTTTTCGCGGATCGTGCGGATGAGGTCGCGCATCTCGCCGGCGGACGGTTCCTGTCCCGGCGTCCCCTCGATAACCCCCACGACGACAAGGCCGAGGTCCCTCGCCAGGTAGTCGAAGACGTTGTGGGAGGTCACGATGTTCCGGTTGCGGAAACGTCCCGCGGCCTCGACGAATTCCCGGGCAAGGGATGCAAGCCTGCCCGCGTACGCATCGGCGTTCCGGCGGAAGACCGTCTCGTTCTCCGGGGATGCCGCCGAGAGGGCCTTCTCGATCGCGCGCACCTGCACGATGGCGTTCCGGGGACTGACCCACGTGTGCGGGTTGATCTCCCCGTGCCCTCCCGCTCCCCGGAGAGGGGGAACGAGGGATGCGGTTTCCACGATGCGGACCTCCGGGTTTGCCCTCCGGACGGGAGCGCCGATAAATTCCTCCATCCCGAGCCCGTTTGCGAGGAAAAGGTCCGCCTCGGCGATCTTCTTCATGTCCCCGGGGGACAGCGAATAGTCGTGAGGGCACCCCAGGGACGCCGGGAGCATCATCTCCACGGTCACCCCCGGAGCGTCGCCGACGACGTTTCGCGTGAAGACGTCTATCGGGAGGAAGGAGGTGAGGACGCGGAGATCGTCCCCCTGTGCCTGTCGCGGGAAGGGAACGATGACCAGCACGGCCGCAAGCAGGGTGGCGAGGACGGTCATCGTCGCCTCTCCGTCCGGGCGCAGTCCGGGCAGGCGCCGAAGAATTCGAGAGAATGCTCCTTCACGTCGTATCCGAGGGTGACGCGGATGTCTGCCTCGAGGCGGGAGAGGTCGCACATGAGGGGCTGGAACGAATCGATCTTTCCGCACCTCCTGCAGACGACCCGGTGCCGGTGGGTCCCTTCGGTGGCGATCTCGTAGCGGCGGCTCCGCTCGTGCAGCGCCACGCTTCGAACCATCCCGAGGGAGACCAGCAGGGAGAGGTTCCGGTAGACGGTGGACGCATCGGGTTTGGGCGCGGGGAACCGGTCCCGGATCTCTTTCGGCGACAGCGGGAGAGAGCTTTCCGCCAGGATGCGCAGGACCTCCCCTCTCCCCCGCGTGGCGGGGTATCCGAGCTTTCGCAGCGCATCCGCAGGCGGGTTCAAGCGACCTCTCCCATGTTGCAACTATATTGCAGATGCAAATGTTTTGCAAGCAAGGGACGGTTGCCGAATCTTCGAATCTGGACGAACATCTATATAAGGAGACGTTTATGCTGAACAAGGGGATTCCAACGGCGAGAGAGATGCTGATGCAGCAAAGGGAGGGTTCTCGATGCGCAGATGGGGGTTCGTGGTCGCGATGGTTTCGATCGCTGTTCTGCTATTCGGGGCGGGCCGGTTGGAAGCCGGTCCCCGTTTCCGCGGAATCTCGATGGACGGCGACGACGGCAACGGCGCCAACGTGGACCTCATCGTCCACCAGGTCCGGGTTACCCCGATCGCAGCGCACGTGGGGGACACGATCCTGTTCGATATGGTGCTGGAGAACCACGGGGATAATGTAAAGATAACCACCTGGATCGAGATCCATGCCAACGGAAAGACGGTGGCGAGCAAGATGTTCACGTTCGGATGGGGGGGAGAGCCCGGAAAGATCTACCGGGAGCGCCTCGCGTGGAACACCCGGGGGGCATCGCCGGGGGAGTACCGGATCGAGGGTGAGGCGTTCGTGTGGGAGGACCAATCCCAATTCGACAACTTCCTCAAGGTGACAGAGCCCTTAGTCCTCCTGCAGGGCGGTGCGGCGCTGCCGGCCGGAAAGGAGGACGGTGGGTCGGCCGTCGCAGTTCAGTACCCCTCCCGGAACATTCCATGAAGATACCGGGCGCCTCTCCCGGGTCGATCGCCGGGACGTGACGGCGGAGAGACCCCCCCGGGGAGAATCCCGCGGTCCTCATCCCGCATCGATAAGGTAACGGCAAAGGAAGGGAGGACCCTGTGAAGACGTTACTCTTCGCCTCGATGGCGGGAATGCTGCTGCTGGTAGCGATGCCTCACATCCCGACGGGGGGATCGCTGGCGACGTTGGTGTCATCCTCGAGCCAGATCTACATTCACGGGACCCCGGTCTGCGTGACCCGGGAAGGGGAGCAGATCGTGGCCATGGTCGGGGAGTGCGGAATACCCCGGATGCCTCCGGACGCCGAATCGCCGGAGACGGCCCCTTACCACGGTCACCCGGGGATGCAGCTTCCGCCGGGGCACCCCCCGATCGACCAGGAGATGTTCCCCGAGGAAAACCGTCGCGTCCTGATCTGATCCGGGACGAGCGACCTGCCCGCAGACGACAGGGGGGCCTTCCGGCCCCCCCGCCAACCTGCCTGATGAACGGGATCTCCTAGAACAGATAGGTGAACCGGAGGGTCGTCCTGTTCCCCTGCGTGCGGTTTTCCGTCGACGACTCCCACTGGGTCTTGAGCCCCGCGGAGAACTTGTCGCTGAAGAAGTAGTGGATCGCCGGGCCGATGGCGAAGACCTGCTCTTTCGAGTCGGGGATATCCCCCGAGCTCCCCTCGTCTTTCGTCAGCTGTTTCAGATAATATCCTGCGAGGGCTCCCCGGAAGCCTTTCAGGAACTCGTACTCGAACGGGAGTGACCTCGGTGGAGAAGCCGTTGAACGGCGAGGGGGAGACATCGTCGTTCTTGGTGCTGTAGGTATAGTGGATCCGCCACGAGGTGGAGAGTTTCGGCGTCAGGAACCAGGTGAAGGCGTAGTACGGCTCGAACACCCAGAGGTTGCTCCCGGGGTTCAGGGCGTACTTCTTGTCGTATTGCCCGACCGGGAACGTCACGTCGAACTCGAGGCGCTGCACGATCGGGCGGCCCAGGAGCTTCGTGTCGAGCCACTGCAGGAGAGGCCCGACCGTCAGGTCTCCCACCAGGCCGGGGTTGGTGGGAAGTCCGCCCCCGTTGATGGAGAGGACGGGAAGCAGGACATCGACGCCGAGGTGGGCTCCGAGAAGCTTGCGGTTGTAGATGTGGACGAGCTGGTTCATCGACAGGAGATAGCTCACGCGCGGCAAGCCGGAAATGTCGTTCCCGTCCTTGTCCTTGAACTCGTCCGAACTGTACGCCTGAACGTACTCGGTGAAGAACGTCCCCACGCCGGGAACCCCGCCGTCCAGGATATCTGTCAGTCCGAGGTTGAGCGGCGGCTGGTTGAAGGCGTTCGACGGTGTGGCAGAGATCGCCGTGAAGGTGACGGCAACCAACAAGACGAACCATCCCCGTTTCATCATTCCCCCCTCCTTGATTTCTTCGCGGCCGGAAACCGGCCTTCCCATTCATATCCGCGCGGAATCTCGCCCGTCAACCTTTTCTTTTCCGGCGGTGCATTTTCCCCTGCTACAATAGGGCGCGACGGAAGGAGGTACTTTGGCGTTCTACACGGACCTGAGCGACGTCTACGACGCGCTCTTTCCGGTATCCGGGGCCCAGCGGGCACTCTTCGAAAGGATTCTCGCGGGGGGGCGTGTGCTCCGCGTCGCCGACGCCGGATGCGGCTCGGGCGCTCAGCTTCTCCCCTTCGCAGCCGCGGGGTCGGAGTGCGTGGGATTCGACCCCGATCCGGCGCTGGTCGACCGGGCGAGGGAAAAACTTGCCCCGTTTCCCCGGGTACGGGTAGAGACCGGCGGATTTTCCGACCTCTCCCGCATCGTCACCGAGCCGGTCGACCTTCTTCTTTGCCTGGGCAACTCGCTGGTCCACGTTGCGCAGGAGGCGGCGGCGCGCTTTCTCCGGGACGCCGCCGGGGTCACAACGGGGGAAGGGGAGATTCTTCTCCAGATCCTCAACTACGAGCGCCTTTTTCTCGGAAAGATCGCAAGCCTTCCCCTCATGCAGGCGGACGAGGGGGCGATCGAGTTCCGGCGGAGCTACGTGTGGGAGGGGGACCGGAAGGTCCGGTTCCGGACGGTGCTCCGGATTTCCGCGGGGGGACAGCCCAGGATCCTGAGGAACGACATCCCCCTTTACCCGATCTACCCGGATGAACTGTGGGACATGCTGTCGCGGGCCGGCTTTTCCGGGATCCGGTTTTTCGGGGATTTCGCCGGTTCGGATTTTTCGCCGGAGTCGGATGCCCTCGTGTGCAGGGCGCTGAAAAGGTGACATGGATTTCTCCCGGGTGATTGCGGCGAGGCGGAGCCTGAGGGCCTTTTCGGAAAGGCCCGTGGAGCCGGAAAAGATCGGGCGGATGATCGAGGCGGCCCGCTGGTCGCCCTCCTGCGCAAACCGGCAGCCGTGGCGGTTCGTGATCGTGGAAAAGGGGGACCCCGTCCGGCCCGCCCTCGAGGAGGCCCTTGACCGGGGAAACGCATGGGCGAAGCGTGCGCCGGTACTGATCGTGGCCGGAGCGAGGAAGGCCGATGCCGCCCTCGTGGAAGGCAGGGAATATTTCCTGCACGATACGGGGCTGGCCACGATGAGCCTTCTCCACAGGGGGGTGGACCAGGGGCTCCTCGTCCACCCGATGGCGGGATGGAGGGAGGAGCCCTTGAAGGCCGCTCTCTCCCTCCCGGACGATTTCTCACCGATCACCGTGATCGCCGTGGGGTATGCGGGGAAGACGGAGGACCTCGACGAGGAGGCCCGGAGGAAGGACGAAAAGCCCCGCATCCGGAAAGGGACCGGGGAGATCGCGTTCCGCGGCCGCTTCGGCGAACCGCTTGACGCTTCCCCCCCCTCCGCCCCCGCAAAGGTTTTCGAAACCGACATTCCCTTGCGGTTCGGCGATATCGACGCGATGGGACACGTGAACAACGCCGTGGCGATGACCCTCTTCGAGCTCGGAAGAGCGAAGTTCTGCGCCGAAGTGCTCGGGATCCGGAAGGTCGAGGAGTACGATTGGATCCTGGCCGAGGCGACGGTGCGGTACAGGCTCCCGATTCTGCTCCAGGACCAGGTGCGGCTTCGCATGCATATCACCGAAGTCGCGCGAAGTTCCTTCCGGTTCCGGGCGGAGCTGTACGATCCCCGCGACGGACGGGTCTTCACGGAGGCGGAGACGGTCCAGGTGATGTACGACTACGGGAGAGGAAGCGTCAAGCCGGTTTCCCAGGAATTCCGGGAAATGGTGCGGGACTACGTCGGCGGCTGAGGAAGCCGTCCCCTCCGGCAAAGTCTCCGGTTGAACTCCGAGCGGCCGATTCATTATAATGACCGCCAATCAGCGCCGGGGCACCGGGCTCTGAACCGGAGTCCGTTTTTTCGACAGCAGGTGCACATCTACCATCGGTTTCGGAGGATCCTCATGGCGAAACGCGCGAAGCGGTATGTGTACTTTTTCGGGGACGGAAAGGCTGACGGAACCGGGAAGATGAGGGACCTGCTGGGCGGAAAAGGGGCGGGGCTTGCGAATATGACCAACCTGAAGATCCCCGTTCCCCCCGGATTCACCGTCACCACGGAGGCGTGCAATACGTACTTCGAAAACAGGAAAAAATATCCCCCCGGCATGTGGGAGCAGGTGCTCTCCAACCTGAAGAAGGTGGAGAAGGCGATGGGGGCGACGTTCGGCGACGCGAAAACCCCTCTTCTCCTTTCCGTGCGTTCCGGCTCGAAATTTTCCATGCCCGGGATGATGGACACGGTCCTGAACCTCGGACTCAACGACACGACGCTGCAGGCTCTGGTCGGGAAGACGGGGAACGAGCGTTTCGCCTACGACACGTACCGAAGGCTGATCACCATGTTCGGAAGCACCGTCATGGGGGTCGACCGGCAGCTGTTCGAAAAGGCCCTGGAGAAGACGAAGCAGAGAAAGGGGGTCCATCTCGACACCGAACTGACCGTGAGCGATCTCAAGGACCTCGTCCGGCAGTTCCAGGGGATTTTCGAAAAGGAGACCGGGAGAGGCTTCCCGAAGGATCCTCTCCAGCAGCTCAAGCTCGCCATCAACGCCGTGTTCGACTCCTGGTTCGCCGACAGGGCGGTCACCTACAGAAAACTCAACAATATTCCCCATGATCTCGGGACGGCGTGCAACGTCCAGGCCATGGTGTTCGGGAATATGGGCGAGAACTCCGGCACCGGCGTCGGGTTTACCCGGGACCCTTCCACCGGCCAAAAGAAATTTTTCGCCGAATACCTCAACAATGCGCAGGGGGAGGACGTCGTGGCGGGGATCCGGACGCCTCTCCACATCAATGAACTGAAAAGAAGAATGCCCGCCGCCTACAGCGAGCTGGAAGGGATCTACCGGAAGCTGGAGAAGCACTACAAGGACATGCTGGACATCGAGTTTACCATCCAGGACGGCAAGCTCTACATGCTCCAGACCCGGATCGGAAAGCGGACCGCCGCCGCATCCCTGAAGATCGCCATCGACATGGTCAGGGAAGGGCTGATCGACAAGAAAACGGCCATCATGCGAATCGACCCCGGCCAACTGGATACGCTCATGCACCCGTCCTTCGACCCGAAGGTTCCCGTCAAGGTCATCGGCAAGGGTCTCCCCGCATCGCCCGGCGCCGCGGTCGGCAAGGTCGTATTCTCCGCGGAGGACGCCGAAAAGTCGGCCGCCAGGGGAGAAAAGGTGATCCTGGTGAGAACCGAGACCTCCCCCGAAGATATCGGGGGCATGGATGCGGCGCAGGGGATTCTCACCGCCCGGGGAGGGATGACGTCCCATGCGGCCGTTGTGGCAAGGGGGATGGGCAAGCCCTGTGTCGCCGGCTGCACGGTGCTTAACATCGACGAAAAGAAGAAAACCATGACCCTGGAGCCGCACGTCCTGAAGGAAGGTGAAACCATCACCCTCAACGGGACCACGGGGGAAGTCATCCTGGGGAAGGTTCCCCTGGTGCAGCCGGAACTGACGGGGGATTTTCAAACCATCATGAAATGGGCCGATGAGGTCAGGGAGCTCGGAGTCAGGGCCAATGCCGATACGCCGGCCGACGCCCGCATGGCGCTCAAGTTCGGTGCGGAAGGGATCGGGCTCGTCCGCACGGAGCACATGTTCTTCGAGGCGGAGAGAGTGCAGGCGGTGCGCGAGATGATCCTCGCGGACGACACGGAAGGGCGGAAAAAGGCCCTCAAGAAGATCCTTCCCATGCAAAGGAAGGATTTCATCGGGATCTTCAAGGTGATGGACGGGTTGCCGGTGACCATCCGCCTCCTCGACCCGCCGTTGCACGAATTCCTGCCAAAAACCGATGAGGAACTGAGGGCGATCGCCAAGGATATGGGCGTCCCCTTGCAGAAACTTCAGGCGCGGAACAAGGCGCTGCACGAGTTCAACCCCATGCTGGGGCACAGAGGGTGCCGACTAGGCATCACGTATCCGGAAATCTCCGAGATGCAGGTCCAGGCCATCATGGAAGCCGCCTGCCAGGTGGCCAGGCAGAAAATCAAGGCGATCCCCGAGATCATGATACCGCTCATCGCCGACGTGAAGGAACTCAGCATGATGCGCGAGTTGACGGTGCGAGTCGCCGAAGCGGTGCAGAAACGGTACGGGGTCAGGGTCCGCTACGATGTGGGGACCATGATCGAAATCGCCCGGGCGGCCCTTTTGGCCCATGAGATTGCGCCGGAAGCC
>WOR8_10003512_pt1 | contig 15311 bp, 12 predicted proteins | sample DeeMarSeWOR38_10_FD_19890 | JGI IMG/M metagenome (IMG submission 19890) | reverse complement strand
AAAGCGACTCGGCGTCGGGGTAGATTTCCAGGCGCACCGGGCTGACCATCCGCACGCCGAGCTCGGCCTCCAGCGCCTCGGTGGCAGCTTTGAGAGTGTCCATGGCGTAGGGGACGAGCAGCTCGTCCTCACCAGGTGCGTACCGCACCTCGAAATTGCCGTGTCGAAACGTCTCGTACCCCTTGGTGGTTTCGTAGGTGCTGACGATGACGTCGGCGAGCGTGCCGAGGTCGCTCTGCGTGCGCGGATCGCGCCTCATCTCGGCAATGCCGTCAGCGGCCGCTTGGTAATCGCCCGTGTAGAAGCTCGCGAGGACTTCGATTTCAGCGATGCGTGGCGAACGCCCGTGCTCCTCGACGTATCGTTGAAGCATGGCCTGGGCGGGCACGCCTTCTCCGGCCGCGAGCGAAGCATCCAGGAGGTCGAACATCTGCTTTCCGGTCGCGTTCTCCGCGGGCGCGCTGACGGTCACGGTCGAGAGCACGGCGAAAGCCAGGAATGGAGCGAGCCACTTCATCGCAGGAGCCTCTCGTAGTAATCATCGACGGCCTCCTCATAGCCATCGGGCGGGCTGCCGTTCATGGCGTCGAGGACGCGGCGGCGCCACGCCAGCTCGTCGGCCTTCGAACGAGCGGCCGGAATCTCGACGCGCCGATCCCTGCGCGAGCCCGTAGACGTGTCACGGCCGCCCTCACCGCTCGAAGCACTCTTCCGCTGCGACTCGAGGCGCTGCCGCAGTCGTCGAAGCTGATCTGCGGCTGCCTGTTGCTGTTTGTGCGCCTCGACCGGATCGCTGCTCTCCAAGGCACCCGTGGCACGCTGCATCGGCATCTCGATCGACTCGAGTTGCTCCGCGGCTTCCTCCGACACCGGCACACCACCCACGTCTTCGCGAAGCTTCCTCGCCAAATCGTGCGCCGCCTGCCGAGTCCTGGCCTGCCGCTCGGCCTGCCGCTGAAGCTGAGCGCGTTCGCGTTCGGTGAGCGCCTTGGCAACGTCGGGCACGGCGCCACGCGCCGCGTGTTGCAAGTCCTGCGCACGTGCCGCAGCCTGCCGCGCCTGGGCCGCCGCCTCGGAAGTCCTCCCACCGCGGCCTCGGAACATCATCGCCGAGAGCTCCAAGTCTTTGGCCAGCGCGTTCGCCGCCTCCGCGAGTCGATCCGCCATCGACATCGCCTCTCCAACATCTCCGGCTTCGATGGTCTTCTCGAAATCACTCAACCGTTCGTCCGCCCGCTCTCGCAATCCCGTCTCGTAGGGTCCGAGCGCCTCGTCGTCGACCGCCCCGAGCAACTCCGACACCTCCCTGGCAATCTCGCGCAACTCTTTGCGAATGTCGGAGGCCAAGGAACCATCGTCGCCCGCCGCTCGTTCGAGTGCCTGGTCTCCCACGCGGCGGGTCTTGTCCGCGAGGCGCTTCTGCTCGACCTCGAGCTCCCCGATGGTGTCCATCGCCTCCATGAGTGCGCGTTCTCGCGGACCGAACCTGGCCTCGACCAACGAGTCTTCGCTTTGCGCCAAAGCTTGGGTCATTGCCTCGATCATCTGGTCGAGCTCCATCAGGGCCGCTTCCGCCGCGTCGAGATCGCCACTGGCGAGCGCCTCTCGCACCTGCTGCAGCGCATCGGTGGATTCGTTTGCCTGCCGGGCCTGCTTGTTCACGAACTCTCCGGGCACGTAAGTCATCGCTTCCCGCAACTGCTGCCGCAGCGCCTCCATTCGGCGGTCAGCGCGATCGAGGGCCGCCATCAGAGCCCGTTGCAGCTCGGGCGTCTGGCCGCGCCGCAGCTCGCCGATGAGCGACGCGATTTCGCTTCGGAGCTGCTGCATTTCGCGGGCGATCTCGGCCGCATCATCGAGCCGCGCCTCGCTGATGAGATCGGCGACGATGAGGCTGTCTTTCTCGAGCTCCTTGACGAGCGACCGATCGAAGCGACTCCGATTCGCGGAGCTCTCGGCGCTGCGGTACGCGGACTCCTCCCGCTCGTGAAGCCGGTCGAGGCGCTTCTTCATGTCGAGAAGCAGGGGAACCGTTCGGGGGCCTCGGTGATCTCCCACGTTCGAAAGCTGGGCCGCTACCGGAGCATACGCGCGCATCGCCTCTGCTCGGCGTGCACGCGCCTTCTCGATCGATTCGGGTGTCGGCTCCTCCAAGCGAACCGCGAGGGTCATCAGCAAGCCGTCGAGCAACCGCTCGAGCTCGACGATTCGGTCTCGCCGCCGCGTGATCTCCGATGCGAGGGTGAGCGTTCGCATCTCCGAGCGGCCGATTCCAGGACCGTCTACGCGATTGCCGTCCTTGGCTTCGAACCAGAGCGTGATCGCGTCGGCTGGCGCCAGCGAGAACTCTTCGAGGCGGATCACCAGTTCACCGTAGAGCTCGACTTGGGCCTCCTCGGCAGTCGTCAGGATGGGTCGACGCAGGTGTTCGCCATTCGGGAGCTTGATGATCAGCGTGAGCTCCTGCACACCGTGATCGTCGGTCGCGCCGTATTGAAGGAGGATTTCCTCGCGCTCCTCGACCACCAAGTCCTCGGTGGGCGAGACCGTCGACACCCTCGGCGGCTCGTCGATCTCCACGCGGATGGAGCGCGCTCGGTAGTCGACGCGGCGCTCGCCGCGGCTGGACTCCACGTAGATCTCGAGCGGCCCGTCGGTATCGGCTACGAAAGAGGCCACGAACTGGCCGGACGACCGCTTGGCCTCCACGTGGCGTCCCGGCAGCTCGACGACGACTCGCGCGGCATCACCGATCGCGGTGATCGCATACTGAACCGAGGTCCCGCGCGGTACGATGAGACGATCCGCGTCCTCGGCCTGTGCATTGGGGCGCTTCATGTAGCTCGGAAAGAGAAGCTCGGCGCTCGTATGGCCGACGACGTGACTCTTCTGGACGCCCTCGATGAACCCTCGGTCGGCGTGCAATAGCGCGTAGCGTCCGCCCGCCGCGCGATCGAAACCGAGGGACCACCAAGCGAGCGCTGCCAGTAGTACGACGGCGGCGAGGGCGGGCTGAACGAGCCAGCGCCAGGGGATGAACTTCCGGGCGGGGGCACCTTCCAGACGGCGGAGCAGCCCCACTCGCTGGGCCACGATGAGCTCGCGCGAGAAGCCTTGCTCCTCTTGAAGCTCGTAGGCCGTCTGAAGCGGGGAGAGGAGGGCGGGCTGCTCCGCGGCGACGAGGCCGAGCGCCCCATGGCCTCGAAGATCGACGAGCGGGCGAAGCGACCAGGCGACGGCGGCCGCGATCATGGCGAACACCACCGCCCAGCCGATCGCCAGCCACACTGCCGGCGTCATCGGGCCGAGCGCCCAGGCCACCAGCACGAATGAAACGAGCCCGACGGCAGCCGCGGCGGCGCAGATTCGAATCAACAGCACCATGGCGGCGGCAACCCGAAGACGACGGCGATATTCGGTCAGTTTGCCGGTGGTGGATCCCACGCGGCAGAGCGTAGCACGGGCATTGTGGCAAGCAGGCGGCAGCGCGAGCTCATCGAGTAGGAAATATCCTGGGGGCGGTGGCACGAGACAGGCTGACGCCAAAGGCGTCCGGGTCCTGTGCGAAGCGCGGCCAAGCCCAAGACAAGCCTCCCGACGCACTGTCGATCGAGGCTGGACAAAAAAAAAGGCCGGGCCAGCATTCGCTGGTCCGGCCTCTCTTCGGGTGACCTGGTCTAGAAGCCCATGCCGCCCATGCCGCCGCCATGGTCATGGCCGCCGGGCATCGGAGCTTCGTCCTTCGGAACCTCCGCGATGAGCGCCTCGGTGGTGAGCATGAGGCCCGCAACCGATGCCGCGTTCTGAAGCGCGCTACGCACGACCTTGGTCGGGTCGATGACACCGGCCTTCACCAGGTCCTCGTACTCCTCGGTGGCTGCGTTGAAGCCGAAGGCCCCCTTGCCGTTGCGAACCTCGTTCACGACGATCGAGCCTTCGAGCCCTGCGTTGGCCGCAATCTGACGAAGCGGCTCTTCGATGGCCCGAAGCAGGATGCCCGTGCCGACCTTCTGCTCGGCGCTGACCTCGAGCTTGTCGAGACCCGCCTGCGAGCGGATGAGCGCGACGCCGCCGCCAGGGACGATGCCCTCTTCCACCGCTGCACGCGTGGCATGGAGCGCATCCTCGACGCGAGCCTTCTTCTCCTTCATCTCGACCTCGGTGGCAGCGCCGACCTTGATCACGGCGACGCCTCCAACGAGCTTCGCAAGGCGCTCCTGCAGCTTCTCACGATCGTAGTCGCTGCTGGTCTCCTCGATCTGCTTGCGGATGGTCTCGATGCGGCCCGTGATGTCCTTCTTCTTGCCGGCGCCGTCGACGATGGTGGTGTTCTCTTTGTCGATGGTCACGCGTTTTGCGCGGCCGAGGTCGTTGAGCGTGACATTCTCGAGCTTGATGCCGAGGTCCTCGCTCACGACGGTGCCGCCGGTGAGAACCGCGATGTCCTGCAGCATGGCCTTGCGGCGGTCGCCGAAGCCCGGCGCCTTGACCGCAGCGGTCTGCAGGGTGCCGCGGAGCTTGTTGACCACGAGCGTGGCCAACGCCTCGCCCTCGACGTCCTCGGCGATGATGATGAGGGGCTTCTGCTGACGGGCGATCGCCTCGAGAACCGGCAGAAGGTCCTTCATGTTCGAGATCTTCTTCTCGACGATGAGCAGGTAGGGATCCTCGATCTCCGCCACCATGCGCTCGGGGTCGCTCACGAAGTAAGGCGAGAGGTAGCCGCGGTCGAACTGCATACCCTCGACCACGTCGAGCTCGGTTTCCAGGCCCTTGGCCTCTTCGACAGTAATGACGCCTTCCTTGCCGACCTTCTCCATCGCCTCGGCGATGATCTCACCGATGGTGCGATCGCCGTTCGCGCTGATCGTGCCGACCTGGGCGATTTCCTTCGGGTCCTTGGTGGCCTTCGAGAGCTTCTGAAGCGCCTCGACGACGTTCAGCACGCCAGCGTCGATCCCGCGCTTGATCTCCATCGGGTTGTGACCCGCGGCAACCATCTTGGTGCCCTCACGGATGATCGCCTGCGCGAGAACCGTCGCGGTCGTCGTGCCGTCGCCCGCGATGTCCGAAGTCTTCGAAGCGACCTCGCGCACCATCTGGGCGCCCATGTTCTCGAACTTGTCGGCGAGCTCGATCTCCTTGGCGACCGTGACGCCGTCCTTGGTGACGGTCGGCGCGCCGAAGCTCTTTTCGATCACGACGTTGCGGCCCTTCGGACCGAGCGTGACTTTCACCGCATTGGCGAGCGCGTTGACGCCGTTCAGAATGCGGTCCCGCGCAGCGGTATCGTAAATGATTTCTTTCGCAGCCATGGTTCTTCAGTCTCCTATTCGATGATTCCGAGGATGTCGTCTTCGCGAAGGATCAGGTGCTCTTCACCGTCGATCTTGACTTCGGTGCCGCCGTATTTGCCGAAGAGGACGAGGTCGCCCTTCTTCACGGCAAGAGGCCTCACCTCTCCGCTATCGAGAAGCCGTCCGGTTCCGACCGCGACGACCTTGGCCTCGATGGGTTTTTCTTTGGCGGTATCCGGAATGATGATCCCGCCCTTCGTGGTTTCTTCTTCCTTGACGCGCTTGACCAGGATGCGGTCATGCAATGGACGAATGGCCATTTAATCCCTCCAGTTTCGGGCATTTAGCTGCCCGGCAGCTCGTTAGCACTCACCGAGTGGGAGTGCTGATTGGCCGCCAACCTAACCCTGAACCCCGCCGAGTCAAGCCGGGTTTCGGGAGTTTTTCAGAGTGTTTCGAGTCGGATTTGCCGGGCCGGAGGACCCCTGCTAGCCTCCGGCGCCTATGGCACGCGTTACCGTCGAAGATTGCTTGGAACACGAGGAAAACCGCTTTGCGCTGGTCATTTTGGCCGCCCGGCGGACCCGCCAGCTCATCAAAGGGGCCCCGGCGCTCGTGCACAGCAAGAACAAGCCGATCGTCACGGCGCTGCGCGAGATTGCGGACCAAAAGGTATCCTTTGCCCGCCCGGTGAAGAACGCTGTCGAAGAGTTCATCGTCGAGACCAAGGCCAACGAGTCCTCCGCGTAAGCGTTCGCTTCGCGCCATCTTTGCAGCCGCAACAGACCCCAGTTAGCCTGAGGTGGGGGTCATGGCTCGCATCACCATCATGGGGCCGAGCGGCAGGCAGGAGCGTCAGCTCTTCCGGCACAACTCGCTCGGGCGCCACCCACGCAATACGCACCAGGTGCTCGATCGCGTGGTGTCGAAGGAGCACTGCCACATCGTACTGCGAGGCGAGGACTACGTTCTCAAGGACCTCGGGTCGCTCAACGGAACGTTCGTCAATGGCGAACGCGTGAGTTCCGAGCGCCCGTTGCAGCCCGGTGACGAGATTACGATTGGATCGACGCGCATCGTGTTCGAACCGGAGCAGAGCCGCGCGGAGGTGAGCTTCAATCGCCTGATGAGCGAGGAGCCTCGCGAGGCGACACAGCGTTTCAAGGTCGGGGACAGCGACACCGGACACCTGATCCGTGCGAAAGTTTCGGTGCTCGCCGAGAAGACCTTCTTTGCCGAAGAGTTGATCGACGATGAGGCGTCGCTTCGGCGCGACTACGAAAAACTTCGTGCGAGCCACGAGGTCACCCGCGCGATCGAGCTCGGCACCAGTATTACCGCCCTCTGCAACAAGATCCTCGAGGTGGCCTTCCGGCTGGTTCCGGCCGATCGCGGAGTCATTCTTCTGCACGACGATCAGGCGCTTCTCGAGCCCGTTTCCGTGCGCACGGGGGAACATGCCGACCCCGACCAGGAGGTGGTCGTCAGCAAGACCGTGCTCGACACCGTCGTTCGAGAAAAGGAAGCCGTTCTATCCCACGACGCATCCGCAGACGCTCGCTTTCAAAGTGCGCAATCGGTGATCATGCAGGGAATTCGTTCGACGATGTGCGTGCCGCTCCTGCACGACGACACCGTGCTCGGCGTCATGATGCTGGATTCCAAGCTCGCGACCCATGCGTTCACCGAAAAGGACCTCGCATTGTTCGAAACCGTGGCAAGCCAAGCTGCCGTCGCGGTGCAGAACACACTCTTTGCCAAACGGCTCGAGCAGGAGGCGGTCATGCGCGAGCGGTTTCGGCGCTTGCTCTCGCCCGCCATCGCCGAGCAGGTGCTCTCGGGCCACCTCGAAGTGAAAAAGGGAGGAGAGCTTCGAGAAACCACGGTCCTCTTTGCAGACATTCGCGGCTTCACGACGATGAGCGAATCGTACGAACCACAGATCGTGGTGGATGCGCTCAACGAGTATTTCGAGCGAATGGTCGAAATCGTTTTCCGATATGAAGGCACCCTCGACAAGTTCATCGGTGACGAGATGATGGTGCTCTTCGGCTCACCAGTGGCGCACGACGACGATCCCGCCCGCGCCGTCATGGCGGCGCTCGAAATGCAGGCAGCGCTCGGTGCGATCAACGAGCGGCATGCGACGCGAAACTTGCCTCCCTTCGAGATCGGAATCGGCATCAACACGGGAGAAGTCGTCGCGGGCTACATCGGCAGTAGTCAGGCACTCGAGTACACGGTCATCGGCGACCCCGTGAACACAGGGTCGCGCCTTTGCTCCTTGGCCAAGGCAGGTCAGACCCTCGTCAGCGAAGGGACGGTCGAGAAGCTCGGCCCGGGGTTCGCTTTCAAGGAGCGGCCGCCCGAGCGCGTCAAAGGCAAGGCCCAGCCAATCCGTGTGTTCGAGCTCGTGGGTCACGCCGAGCCCGAATAGCGCCCTCCTTGCCGCCGCCCATAGATGTGCGACGGATCGACCGATGGCCCATCTGGATTTCGAGGCGCCGCTCGTCGAGTTGGAAGAGCGGATCGCGGCGCTCAAGGCATTGACCGATGCGGGTGCGCCGGAGGCGGAGGCCATCGACGCCGAGATCCAAGCCTTGCAAGCACAGGCCGATCGCCTTCAGCGCGAGCTCTTCGCCGACTTGGACGTATGGACGAAGGTCCAGCTCAGCCGACACCCGGACCGACCCTACCTGCGTGACTACGCCGCGCTCCTCTTCGAGGACTTCGTCGAGCTCCACGGCGACCGCAGCTTCCGCGACGACCCCGCGATCATCGCCGGCTTTGCCCGCTTCGACTCCCAGATCGTGGCGGTGATCGGCCACCAGAAGGGGCGCACCGCCAAGGACAAGGCTCATCGCAACTTCGGCATGGCGCATCCGGAGGGCTACCGAAAGGCGATCCGGGTGATGAAGCTCGCGGAGCAGGCGGGACGGGCCGTGCTCACCTTCATCGACACTCCGGGCGCCTACCCCGGGCTCGGTGCCGAGGAGAGAGGCCAAGCGGAAGCGATCGGCCGCAGCATCGACGTGATGAGCCAACTTCGCGTGCCGGTCATCAGCACCGTCCTCGGGGAGGGCGGCTCTGGCGGTGCGCTCGCGATCGGGGTCGCCAATCGAGTACTGATGCTGGAGTACGCGACCTACAGCGTGATCACGCCGGAAGGCTGTGCCTCGATCCTGTGGCGCGATGGGGCTCGCAGCGCCGAGGCCGCGGAGCAGCTGAGGCTCCTTGCACACGACGCGAAGGCGCTCGGCGTCATCGACGAGGTCGTGTCCGAGCCTCCCGGCGGTGCACATCGCAGGCCCCAAGTGGCAGCGGAGGCTCTGCGGGAAGTCATGAGCCGTCACCTCGGGGAGCTCGGCCGCCTCGATGCCGGCGCTCTCGTCGCGCAGCGATATCAGCGATTTCGCGCACTTGGCACCTGGCGATAGGGCACGCCTTTTTTGACGCCGATGGCCTCGGATCTCTACGATCCCAGTGCGGGGTCATGCCGTGAGGAGGCTTCTGACAACGGCCGTGGTGCCAGCATTGATCGGGTGCAGCTCGGGGGGAGCGCAATCCCACAGCCGGACTGCGGCCGACGAAGCCGGCCGGAACGCCGAGATGACTGCGCTGCGCCTGCAGGTCGATCAGCAGGAGCAGGAGCTTCGGACGTTACGGGGCCAGCTCGCATTGGCCCGCGCTCAGGTTCAGGAGCTGAGGGGCGCGAGCCACGGCGAACCGAGGCCTGGAAGCCACTCCTCTGCAGGTGAGGCATTGCCCTGGGCGAAGACGGGCTCGGACGACAGCGAGATGGAGCCGGTCCTTCGCTTGGACGGCGAGGTCGTCGACGAGCGCCTTCCGGTCACGGCCGAGGTGCCCGATCTTCCCGGGTTCGACGAAGCCGAGCCCGCGGTGGCGACGGCCGCGAGCGAGGATGTGAGCATCGACGGCTACCGGCGGGGCCTCGAGCTCGTCCGCACGCAACGGTTCGACGATGCATTGATCGAGCTCGACACCTTTGCGTCCGAGCATCCGGGCCACCCGTACGCGGACAACGCCCTCTATTGGTGTGGAGAGATCCATTACCTGCGCCGCGAGCACGCCCGCGCGCTCGACTACTTCGAGCAAGTCGAAAAGGCGTACCCCTGGGGAAACAAAACCCCGGACGCGCTCTATCGGATGGGGCTGATCTATCTGAGGCGCGGTGATACGGCCCGTGCTCAGGCTTACTTCGACAAGGTTAGGGAGCAGTTCCCGGATACCGCGGCGGCGCGTTTGGCGTTGCGGGAGGACGCATCATGAAACTGGTGGGATGGACGAGCGTGTGGGCCGTGCTGATGGTGGGCGTGGCAGTCGCACAGGTCGGTGTAGTCGTGGAAGAGCCCGAGCGGCCCGCGACGAAGGAAAAAGTGGAAGTCCCATCGAACGTGCCCGAGCTGCACACCGTCAAAGAGGGCGATACCCTCTGGGACATCACCGAGACCTATTACGGCGACCCCTACCGATGGCCGCAGGTCTGGTCGTACAACCCGGACGTCACCAATCCGCACTGGATCTACCCGGACCTCGAGCTCCGGCTCCGCCCCGGCGATGACGAGGTCATCAAGACGGCGCCGAGCGGCTTCAAGCGCGTCTCCGCCCGCGGTGTCGGGAACGAAGCGGTCTACATGGCGGACTACGGCTTCCTCGACAGCAACGCGCTTCGGGACGCGGGCTACATCATCGGAGCCAACGAAGAGCACATGATGCTGGCGGACACCGACATCGCGTACGTGCGTTTCAACGACGACGTCGAGCCGGAGATCGGCCGGGTGTACACGGTATTTCGTCAAATGAAGGCTCTCGAGCGCGAGTCCGGGGAAAAGGGGAACCTGATCCGGGTTCTCGGCGCGGTGCTCCTCCAGGACTACGACGTGGAGCGCAACGTGGGCCACGGGCTCGTCGTGGACTCGAGCGACGGCTTGGAGCGCGGTTTTCGGCTCGCACCCATGGAACGCGAGTTTCGCTGGGTGGATGTCGTCCCAGCCGAGAAATCGATGCGCGCGGTCGTCGTCGCAAGCCTTTACCCACGCAAGCTGCCGTCCACGAACCAGATCGTGTTCGTCAACGCGGGCTCGGAAGAGGGTGTCCTGACTGGCAACCGGCTCTACATCGTTCGACAGGGCGACGAGTGGCGCAAAAGCGCCGAAGGCCGCGTCGGGCGCGAGATCGAGACCACGGTGGAGCTTCCGGCCCCACCGAAGCACTATCCCTGGGAGGTGGTGGCACTCGGCCGCGTGGTGAACGTCCAGGCCCACACCTCTGCAATCCTGATCGAGAAGGCGAAACGCGCGGTTCGCATGGGCGACTACGCCGAATTGCGCAAAGGGGAATAGCCCCGCCTCGAAGGCCGTTGCCTCCATGCCCCAATTGGGGGGAGTATCGGCCTCAGGATGGCTTCAGACGGCGACCGAAACGGCCAGGAGGCGCTACGACTGCAGAACGTCGTGGAGCGCGAGCGGGCCAAGCTGCGGGCGCTGCAGGACATCAGCGCGGCCTTGGGGTCGACGCTCGACCTCGGAGAGCTGCTCGAGATGATCCTCGACCGAATCTCGGAGGTCATGGAGGCCGACCGGTCCACGCTCTACCTGCTCGACGAGGAGACCGACGAGCTCTGGTCCAAGGTCGTCCAGGGTGACGATGTCCACGAAATCCGCCTCAAGCCCGGGGAAGGGCTGGCTGGGGCGGTGGCTCGCACGGGTAAGCCGCTCAACATCAAGGACGCCTATCAGGACGTCCGTTTCGACGCCGAGTGGGACCGCCGGACGGGCTATCGCACTCGGTCGACCCTCTGTGTCCCGATGAAGAACCAGCACGGGCGAACGATTGGCGTCGTCCAGGTGCTGAACAAGCACGAAGGCTATTTCACCGTCGCCGACGAAGCACTGCTCACGGCGCTTGCAAGTCATGCGGCCGTGTCGATCGAGAACTCCAAGCTCTTCCTGTCGGTGGTCGGAAAGAACATCGAATTGCTCGAGACCAAGGAGCAACTCGAGAAGAAGATTCGCGAGCTCGACGTCCTCTTCGAGATTACGCAGGTCGCGGCCAGCGCGATGGAGCTCGATGACCTGCTGGCCGGTGTGCTCGCGCGGACGATGCGCGCCACCGACGCGGAGGCTGCGTCGATCTTGTTGGCGGACGAAGATACCGGGGACCTCACGTTTCGCGCCGCGGTCGGCGGAGAACCTGACCGCGTGAAGAAGATGACCATCAAGGCGGGGCAAGGGATCTCCGGCTGGGTGGCCGAGCACGGACGCCCGCAGATCGTCAACGAGGTCAAGAAGGACCCACGTCATTCGACGCACATCTCGGACGAGGTCGGGTACCATCCGAAGTCGGTGCTGTGTGTTCCGCTTCGCTGGGACGACGGAATGGGCGCGCTCCAATTGCTCAACAAATCGGGTGGCCGGGCGCCCTTCATCGACGACGACCTCAAGATGGCGACGGTGATCGCGGGCCACCTGTCGACCGCCATTGCGCAGGCTCAGTCGCGCGCGGAGCAGGCCCGTGAGGAGCGCCTCGCAACGCTTGGCCGCTTCTTGTCGAGCATGCTCCACGACTTGAAAACGCCGCTCACGGTGATTTCCGGCTATACACAAATGCTGGTGCAAGAGGAGGATGAAGATGCCCGCCGGGAGGCGGCGTCCTCGATTCGCCGCCAGGTGCAGCTCCTCAAGACGATGATGGGCGAGACCCTCGCGTTCGCGAAGGGGGAGAGACGAATCCTGATTCGCCGCGTCTACCTCCGGACGTTCTTCGAGGACCTCGCCGAGCAGCTCAAGCCGGAGCTCGCCGAGAAAGGGATCCGGCTGGAGCTGACCTTGCACGACCGCGGCGTCGCTCACTTCGACGAAGAGAAAATGCAGCGCGTCTTTCACAACTTGGCCCGCAACGCCGCCGAGGCGATCGGCGAAAGCGGAGGGGTCTGCCGCTTGGAGGTCGACCGCATGGCGGATGGCGGCCTCCTCTTGACGTTCTCGGACGACGGCCCCGGCGTGTCCGAAGAGATCCGAGGCCGTCTCTTCGAATCGTTCACCACGCATGGGAAGAAGGGGGGCACAGGCCTCGGCCTGGCGATCGTCCAGAGCATCGTCGAGGACCATGGAGGCAGCGTGTCGGTCGAAAGCCGACCCGGTCGCACCGCCTTCAGCATCGCCCTCCCGCAGCCCCAACCGCGCAAGAGCACGAGACCCCCCGCCGCGGCGGAGTAGGGGACAGGCTCTGCCCCCAAATCACCGATTGATTTCAGCCACTTCGGAGACCAAGCGCGCATTCCGCTCTTGCTGTTAGTATCTGGTCGATGTTCGCAGGTCACTACGCCCCGAGCTTCGCGTTCGCGAGGCCTGCACGAGTACCGCTCTGGGTCCTATTCCTCGCCGCTCAATTCGTCGACATCCTCTGGGCCGCGCTGGTCTTGGCCGGGGTCGAGCGCGTGAGACTGGTGCCCGGCTTCACCGCGTCGAGCCCGCTGGCACTCGATTACATGCCGTACTCTCATAGCCTGACCGCCACACTCGCATGGGCGCTCCTGCTCGGCGCTCTCGGCACCATGCTTTGGGAGCGCCGAGGCGGGCTGCTCATCGGTGGCTGCGTCGTCGCCCACTGGCTGCTCGACCTGCTCGTGCACGTTCCGGACCTCCCACTCTACGGCGACCATCTCAAGGTCGGCTTCGGTCTCTGGAACTATCCGGTGCTCTCCTTCCTGCTCGAGGCTGCTCTGCTTCTGCTGGCGGTCGGCCTCTACGCTCGCGGTGCTCGACTCGCTTTCCCGTTTTGGATCTTCGCTCTCGCCATCCTAGCGATGCAGGCAAGCAGCTTTTTCCTCCCGCTTCCGGACACTCCCCGTGCCTTCGTCATGATGGCCCTTGCCAACTACACGGGACTCGCCGTGGTCGCCGGGCTTCTCGAGCGACGCTGGGGCTAGCCGGTTGACCCGAGGCGCGTTTGCGGCGAAAGCTTGCGCCCGTGCCCGACGCGTTTCCGCTCGACGTTCACCCATGGAGGACAGAGCTCTACGAGGAGCTCCACAGCCGGCCGTCGCCGCTGGTGGAAACGCCGTGCACGATCAGCCACATCGCCGTGCAGATCAGCCACGCGGAGCGCGGTGCGGAGCTCGCCCACTTGGCCGATCTTTGCCGGCAGTTCGACATCGAACCGCCTCTAGCCAGCGCGTCCTGCTTCTACCAAACCTTAGGAAGATTCGAGCTTCGCTGGGAAAGGCATACGGAATTTTCGACATATACCTTCATCCGAAGAGTGACCGAAAATCCGCTGCGCGAGCCGAGTGCGCTCAGCCACATTCCCGCGAAGTGGCTCCACGAGATGCCGGGCCAGGTCACGACTGCGCTCCACTTGGCCTTCAACGCCGCGGAGGGGCCCCCCGAGCCCGCAGAGCTCGACCGGTACTTCGAACGACAGGCCCTGCGGGGGGGTGTGGTGCGGCAGGGCACGGCATACCTCTACAGCAGCTTCCGTCTCCACTCCGACGGCTTCGCACGCGTCGTCCTGCAAGCGAGGAACCTCACCCGCCTCCAAGCCGGTCGACTGGTACAGCGCGTTCTCGAGATCGAAACCTACCGCGTGATGGCCCTCCTGGCGCTTCCGGTCGCCCGTCAAATCACACCCGAGGTGGGGGCGATGGAACGGGAGTTGGCGCGGGTCAACGAGGCCCTCACCGACGCCAACGAAGAGACGAACCAGCACACCCTGCTCGACGAGCTGTCGAATCTCGCGGCTCGGGTCGAACGCATGCGTTCCGACACGACCTACCGGTTCGCGGCCACCAACGCGTACTACGACCTCGTGCGGGAGCGGAACCAGGAGTTGACCGAAGAGAAGATCCCCGGCCTTCAGCCGATCCACGTGTTCATCAAGCGTAGGCTGGCGCCGGGGATTCGTACCTGCAACGCGGTGCGCGACCGCCTAGACGACCTGTCGCGCCGCATCAGCCAGACGAGCAGCCTTCTGCGCGCGCGTGTCGAGCTTTCGATTCAGGGGCAAAACCGCGAGCTCCTCGAGTCGATGAATCGGCGCAGCGAAACGCAGCTCCGACTCCAACAGGCAGTCGAAGGCTTGTCCGTGGTGGCCATCACCTACTACTTGATGGGCCTTCTGAGCTACCTCTACGAGGGAGTCGCATGGGCCGGCTGGCCCTGGAGCAAGAAGCTCACCTTTGCCGTCGCCGTGCCTGTCATCATGCTGGTCGCCTGGCGCATCATCCACGGCGTCAAGCGACGGGTGCATCGGCCTAGCCGCTAGGCGAAGTCACGCTCGGTCCGCTCTTGGTCTTCCTTACAGCGGATGCAGAGCTCGGTCTCGGGGCGGGCCTCGAGGCGCTTGATGCCGATGGGCTCTTCGCAGTCCTCACAGATGCCGAACTCGCCTTCATCGAGCTTCTTGATCGCCTTCTCGATCTTCTGCAAGAAGACACGTTCCCGGCCGCGCAGGCGGAACGTGAAGGACTGCATATACTCGCTCGATGCGAGGTCCATTTCATCGGGAAGCTCGGACGCATCCAGGGTCATGTCCTGGTCCATCGTCTCGCGTGCCCGTCGGACGACGGCGTTACGCTTTTCTTCAAGGATGGTGCGAAACCGCTTCAGCTCGGTCTTCTTCATGCTCGTGATCCCCTATCGAGGGAGCGCGAGCATAATGACCGGACCCCGCTAGTCAAGAAGCGAACATGCAAGAGCTCGAAATGAGGCTGAAAAGCGGCTATTCGAGGGTGTCGAAAAACGAGCTGACGCCGCGAAGACCAGCCCCCCAGAGGAGCGTGTCTACGCGCTCGCCCGGATGGAGCTCGGCCTTGTCCGCCGGCAGAACCACCAGCGCGTTGACCCCCGCAAAGGACGGCAGAGAGCCCGACCCCTGTTGGCTCGTCAACGTGACCAGCAGGTCATCCCCCTCTCGTGTCGCGATGCCGCGGGCGATTTCGACCCGGCCTGGCCGCCGGCGGTATCCCTCCGTCAAGCGTGCCGACACGGGTTG
>WOR8_10004098_pt1 | contig 15322 bp, 10 predicted proteins | sample DeeMarSeWOR38_10_FD_19890 | JGI IMG/M metagenome (IMG submission 19890) | reverse complement strand
GGACAAAGCCTATATTCAGGGATACTTAAAGCAATGCACGTTCAGCGAGGAAGGATAATGAAAAAACATTTTTGGATCATCCTGTTTTTGTTTGTGGCAGGCTGCATGGCCTGTGCGCATACCGGCGGCATGTCGAAGCCGGCTTCTTACAGTTTTTCAATTGACATTCCCGAAGGCTGGCGAAAAATAGACAACAACCAATACCTGTTTGTCACCAAAGAAAGCCCCTTTCTGCAGTATATTATGGTTCAAAGCCGCCCCATCAGCAGATCGTTTCGCAATACCAAAAAGAAAATACAAAAGGAGATGTTGCCGGAAGAGGCGGCCCAGATTATTATTGATGAGCTGATATCGGATCAGAATCTGGTGAATTTAAGGGTTTTGGATAACACTCCGGCCACCATAAAGGGGTATGAAGGGTTTAAACTCTTCTATACTTACCGCGACTCGGAAGGCCAGACCTATAAAACGCTTTATTATGGTTTTTTAAAAGAGGATACCTTTTTTAACCTCCGGTTTACGGCAGAGGGTCAGATTTACTTTCAAAGGGATATTCGTGACTTTAGAAGCATTCTGAACACCTTTCAGATTTTCAAAAAAGAAACAGCATAGCCACTCGTCCGCAGCCCAACTGGCGTGCAGGCAGTTTCGTGTCCCCCGAATATTTTGAAAAATTCGTGTGCTTACTTAAGTCCAGTTGAGTTCGGGAATTAAGGAAATTCCAAATCCCAAAACACAAATATCAAACAAATCCCAATGACCAAAATTCAAAATCACAAATGTTTGGGTCATTGAAAAATTGAGATGTGGCATCTATTTGTTATTTGATGCCTGGAAATTGGAATTTTGTTATTTGGGGCTTAATCGATAAAATATTCAATTTTGGCTTTGCCCAAAATCTGGCTCTCAAATTTGACGGCTGCATCTTTGGTTTTCGAAACCAGCACCCGATCATCCCGGGTGATCTCATAGGTTTCCAGATACCCCTTCTCCTGCAGTTCTTTTAACCCTGTCCGCACCTTTGATTTTAACTGCCTCATTTCCAGTCCGGAATTCAGATTTACGGCCCGGGCCAGCCGGGTAATTTCGATCTGCGATTCGGTTATCAATGTTGGTCACAAAACTTTCTGTATACATCTCCAGAAAATAAGGGTTAACGACAATCCGGATTTTACCGCTGCCCTGATCTTTATCCGCGAAGCTGAGAATCGAGCCGGTCAGTTCTTTTAACGTTTTTCTCTTTTTCCCTTTACCCCTGGAAAGCCGCAGGTCAATCCGGGTGCCGGCCAGCCGTTGAATGCTTTTCCAGATTTCGGCGGTATTTTTCAGTGTAGGTTCGATGCCGGCCATCCGGGCCAGTTCTGTGTGGGAGGTCTCAAAAGCGTCTCTTTCATACTTCGTCATGAGGGCCAGGAGACAAAATAAGGTGGTTTCGTCGAAAATAATCAGCAGCTCACCCACGACCTGCATGCTTCCCCATGAATTGTGATCACCGGAGTCCAGGCGCACCAGCGGCCATTCGTTTGATTTATGTCGGCTTTTAAAATGAAAGGGTGAAACGCGTGTCAACATGGTGGGCATAAAGCTAAAAAACCGCTGCACCGGCGGCTGGCGGCTGATATGGTCGTTTACATATTTGGCGGCCTCCTGAATAATTTGCTTTCCGGTAAGCTTTGGTTTTGGGGTTCCGACGACATTTTCGGCTGGCTTGGCACGTTCTGGCTGAATCGAATCCGGTTTATCCTTGTGCGGCATGAAAATCTCCTTCAAACATACCTCAGGCAAAAAAATGTATTTGAACTGGCTTTTAAGAAGCAGCCAGCTTGTGGCATCGATTCTGTTTCTATGTAGGTTTATTTTTGGGACAGCCAGGTTGGTTGCTGTAACTATAAAGAAAAATGACAAGATTGTCAAAAGAAGGTTGTTTGCTCCATATTTCGGTATTAAGCTCTTCTTGTTCGTAGCGATATCATAATACCGATAGGTGTCAGGTGTTCAAGTGTCAGTAAACAGATGACGGAGGACAGAAAACAGAAGTCAGACAGAGTATTTTATCTTCCAGTTTTTACCATCTGTCTTCTGTCTTCTGTCCTCTGAAATCTGAAATCTGAAACCTGAAACCTGACACCCGAAACCTGAAACCGTATAACGATATGATTATTTATGACAAAAATCTAAAAGAAGGCCTGGCTGAGTTCGGCATTGAAATTCCGATTCATCACAGCCGGGCTGCCCGCACATTTGAAAAGCTGAAGGACCATAAAATTTTGGGACCGAAGATCGATCAGTGGCGGGTTAGCAGCATCAACGAAACCATCACCCGTAAAGACTTGCTGCGGGTGCATTCCGCTGAATATGTGGCCCGATTATACTCGGATAAGCTCGAAGATGAGATTATTAGAACCTTTGAGCTGATTGATGAAAAGGGTCGCTACTATCGCTACAATCCGGATAACGCCACCCACCCTTTGACACAACTTTTTGATCGTCTGCTTCTGAAAGTGGCTGGAACCGTTCAATGCTGCAGGCTGGCCCTTGAAAAAGAATTTTGTTTTGCCTTTGGCGGCGGTATGCACCATGCCAAAAGAGATTACGGAGCCGGTTTTTGCCTGGTAAATGATATTGTGATCGCCCTGCGCAAGCTGCAGGCGGAAAACTTGATTCGCACCGCCCTGGTCATCGATCTGGATGCCCACAAAGGGGATGGAACAGCGGTGTTAACCCGAGAAGACAGCTCGATTACGACACTCAGTATTCATATGGCCCGGGGCTGGCCGCTGGATAGCGATGCCTACGATCGCCAGGGCAGACTGAATCCGTCGTTTGTTCCCAGCGACATCGATATTCCGGTTGCCCTAGGCGAGGAAAATTTATACGTCGCCAAACTGCAAGACGGGCTTGAAAAGCTTGTCGGTATTGGACCGCCAGATATGGCAATTGTCTTAGCCGGATCGGATCCGTATGATAAAGATGAACTGCCTTCGACCGCTGAGCTGAAACTATCGTTGAAGCAGCTAAAAGAACGAGATCGTCTCGTCTACCATTTCTTGAAAGACCAAAAAATTCCAAGGGCCTATGTGACCGCCGGCGGGTACGGTGAACACTCGTGGGAGGTGGATTTTCAATTCATTGAGTGGGCCCTGCTGGACAATTTATAGAAATGCCTAAAATGCCTAAAGTGAGCTAAAGTGACTAAAGTTAAGGAATTCTATCTTTTTAAAAGGATGGAGCAGAGCGAGACCACAACTTCAGGCATTTTAGGCACCGTAGGCACTTTAGTCACTTTTCACCATCAGGTTGGCCAGCATCTGTGAAATGTCGGTGGTGGGCAGTTTGCAGACAAAATTGGTGCAGACATAGGCGGTGGCCCGACCGTTTTTGGGAACCATAAATTCGGTATAGGGTGCCATGCGAATGATTTCAGCAGCCGCCTTTTGACCGGCCGGGCGCAGCAAAACAACCTTGCGGGGCAAAAAAGGCTTGCGCAATGCCGTCAGCATGGCGCGGGTGTCTTTGGCTGCGGGCCGGCCCACGATGACGACCTCGTAGCTTGGATTCAGTGCGTAGTCCAGTGCCACCATCAGATGGGCATGGCCCGGCGGGTATCGATTTACCGATTCGGAAAACGCGCGGCTGATTCCCTCGGCTTTTTTCAGGTAGTCCTCGCTGCCGGTCATGTGGCCCAGGCGCAGTAAATTCAAAGCGGCCACCGAGTTTCCCGACGGGATGGCCCCGTCGTAAATATTTTTGCTGCGGATTAAAAGTTTCTCACTATCGTCGGCGGTCATAAACAGGCCGCCGCTTTGCTGATCCCAAAAATGCTCGAGCAATTGATCGTTTAAAAAGATGGCTTCCTGCAGATAGATGGCTTCCAGAGTGGCTTCATAGAGTTCCAGAAACCCCCAGACCACAAAGGCATAATCGTCAAGATGGGCTGGCAGGCCCGCAATTCCCTTGCGGTAGCGTTTCACCAGCCGACTGTTTTTATCGCGCAGTTTGCGCATTAAAAAATCAGCGGCTCTAACTGCAGCAGCGGTGTAGCGGGGCTCGTCGAGGACCAGACCGGCTTTAGCCAGAGCGGCAATCATCAATCCATTCCAATCCGTGAGGATTTTGTCATCCTTAAAAGGAGGAATGCGTTTCTTGCGTATCCTGAAAAGCTGCTCGCGGTTTTTTTCCAGGCGCTGAAGGAACTGTTTTTCGGGCAGGCCCAATTCTGCGGCTAAAGCCGGCAATGTCTTTTTAAGGTGCAGAATATTGCGACCGGCTGCCTGCTCAGCCTCCTGTGCCTTGAAATTACCCGCATCTTCAAGGTTGTAAATATTTTTGAAGATTGCCGTTTCTGCTTTGCCCAGAATTTTTTGGATTTGCGCCAGGGTCCATAAATAGAATTTGCCTTCAACCCCTTCGCTGTCGGCGTCTTCGGCGCTGTAGAAGCCGCCTTCATTTGAGGTCATATCCCGCAAAATATAGGCTAAAATTTCTCTAACGGTTTGGGCATAGAATTCTTTGCCGGTTGCCTGATAGGCCTCGGTATAAGCCATTGCCAGCATGGCCTGGTCATACAGCATTTTTTCGAAGTGCGGCACCAGCCATTGATCATCGGTTGAATAGCGGTGGAAACCGAAACCGATATGGTCGTGGATGCCGCCCAAGCGCATGCGGGTCAGCGTATTTTCCACCATTGCCAGGGCCTGGGCGTCTTCATTGTGGTGATATCGCCTGAGCAAAAAGGCCAATATGTGCGGCGTCGGAAACTTGGGTGCCGATCCAAATCCACCGTATTGGGGATCATATATATCGGCGAGCTGATTGCGGGCTTTTTCCAGGATACGTTGATCAAAGGCGTCACCGGGATTGGGATTGCCCCTGCCGGCCACAAGATTGGTGATCTGCTCGGCGCTTTTTAGAATATTTTGACGGTCTTTTTGCCAGATCTCTGCGATCTTGGGCAGAAGCTCCATCAAACCGGGCAGGCCCCAGCGGGTTAGTTTCGGGAAATAGGTGCCGGCAAAAAACGGTTTCTTATCGGGCGTCAAAAACACGCTGTTGGGCCAGCCGCCCCGGCCGGTCATGGTCTGGGTGACGGCCATGTAAACCTGATCGATGTCAGGGCGCTCTTCACGGTCAACTTTAATCGATACAAAATATTGATTTAGCAGGGCCGCCACTTCCGCATCGGCAAAGGACTCATGCGCCATCACATGGCACCAGTGGCAGGTGGAGTATCCGATGGAAAGAAAAATCGGCTTGTTTTCCTTCCGGGCCTTTTCAAAGGCGTCCTCGCCCCAGGGATACCAGTCAACTGGATTGGTGGCATGCTGCAGCAGATAAGGGCTGGATTCATTGATCAAACGGTTGTGGTCGACGTTGCTGACTGATGATTTTTGGGCGGTTTCAGCAGCCACCTGAATTACTGAGCCCTGCAGCAAAACAAGGACCCATGCGACATACAGAAGCAGCTGGACGGCCCCGGTTGCCGGGCCGGTTTTATTTTTTAAGATCATTGATTATCCATTAGAAGATCGGAGTTGTCTGCTTGAATTTAAGATATTTAAATAGTAAACACTTTGGGGTTGAAAACAAGGAAAGCGTCATGAAACACACAACGGCTGAGCAGACCGGCCCGAGAATTAAGGATGCCGCGGTCATGCAACAAATGTTAGGATATTTTGATCGTTTGACACCTTGCCGCAATTCTTTTATTCTTCGATTTTAAAAAGACGGTCTCGTAACAGGAGGAGCAATGGCCAAGATTCAAGTGGCTCAAAGCAGTGTTCCGGAAGGCTGGATTGATTTCGGGATCGGTCAACCCCAAGTAGACTTTCTTCCTTTAGATCAGCTGGCAGAGGCGGCCTCTCATCGGTTTGAACAGGGAGACCGCAACATATTGCAATATGGCATGCAACAGGGCAATGGTAACTTCAGGAATTCCCTGGCCCGGTTTCTGGGCGCGCAATATGCGGCCGCTGTCGATCCGGATCATCTTTTTATCACTGCCGGAATTTCCCAGGCCTTGGATCAAATCTGTGCGCTTCACACGCAACCGGGCGACACGGTGTTTGTTGAAGAGCCTTCTTACTTTCTTGCTTTGCGGATCTTCGCTGACCATGGGCTTAAGGTCATCAGCACGCCCATTGATGAGAATGGCCTGATTCTTGGGGCTTTAGAAGAAAAGCTGGTAAAGCACAAACCGGTTTTTATTTATACGATACCGGTTTTTCATAATCCGGCAGGTGTGACGTTATCGGCCCAGCGACGTGAGAAACTCCTCCGTTTGGCCGAAAAACATGGCTTTCTTATCATCGCGGATGAAGTCTATCAACTGCTGGCCTATACCGCTGCGCCGCCGCCGCCAATGACGTATTTCGATGTTTCAGCGCGGGTTCTTTCACTGGGCTCCTTTTCCAAAATTCTTGCTCCGGGGCTGCGATTAGGGTGGATGCAGGCCAAACCGTCGTTGCTGGAACCGTTTATCGGATGCGGCTATCTTGAGAGTGGCGGCGGGTTGAATCCATTTGTTTCCAGTATTGTGAGCAGTATGATACAACTGGATTTGCAAAAAGATTACCTGGATTTCCTAAAAAAAACGTACCGCAACCGTAAAACCGTCTTGAGCAAAGCGCTCCGTGAACACATACCTGCACTTACTTTTGCGGATCCGGATGGGGGCTACTTTATCTGGTCTCATTTGCCTGAGGGGACCGATACCGAAACCTTACTTGAAGCGGCCCAAAAATATCAAGTGGGTTTTCAGCCGGGTATCAAGTTTTCAAGCGTCAAAGGTCTGCGTAACTGCTTGCGATTCTGCTTTGCTTTCTATGGGGAAGCAGATTTGCTGAAGGGCGTCGAACGTCTGTCGCGAATCATTCGATAATTTCATCCATTTTTCATATCCATACCGCTTCGGATACCACTTCAATCTCGATGACACCTTCGGCCGAACATGCCGAATAACACCCACCGCAGCCGATACAGCTGCCGGCATTCACCCACGTAAGCGCTCCGCCATTTTGTCTGCTTTTTTCAGCCAGTCCGTGCGATCGGCCAGAGCCGGGAACTGTTGCCGAGCGGTTTTTAAGTCGTCCAGGTCGACTTCGGATTTAATAATGATTTCGTTGTCGCCGGCACTGGCCTGAACGGTCCCCCAGGGATCGATGATCATACTGTGACCGACGAACTGGATGCCCTGATTAAAGCCAACGGAATTGGACGACATCAAAAAACACTGGTTTTCCAACGCGCGCACTCTGTTGAGCATCAGCCAATGCTCCAGCCGGGGATACGGCCAGGCCGAACAGATCAGAAAAATTTCGGCTCCCTGATCGACCATTCTGCGAAACAATTCAGGAAAGCGGAGATCATAACAGGTGGCCAGACCGATCTTGCCCAGGGGCGTGTCGACAACCACGATGGAATCCCCGGGGGTGAGGAGCTGGGCTTCCTTGGAATTGTAACCGAAAAGATGGATTTTCAGATAGTTGGCTAGAATATTGCCGTCCGGCGCTATCAGATAGCTGGAATTGTAGTATTTGCCGTTTTTTTCCTCCACGAAGCTGCCCGTATGCAGGTGGCATCCGATTTGTTTTGCGGCTTCGCGCAACCGTATCAGCATCTGTCCTTTTCGGTTTTCGGCTTCAGCGGTGTAACGATCAAAGCTCATAAAGCCGATATTCCAGATTTCCGGTAAAATAATCAGATCAAAACCCTCACAACGGTGTATATTTTCAATGGCTTTGTCAATTGTGGCGGTTTTGTCGTCTTCAACGACGGCCATTTGAATTGATGCGAATTTCATCGTTTTCCCCTCGCCTGTTTCTATTTTACCGTATGCTGAAATAAACCTATTCTTTTTTTAATGACTTATGCCCGCGCTGTCCAGACCTTTTTATTTCTTCCATCATTCTCATCCAGGCTTGCTTGTTGTAAACCGGCACCTGGCCGCGGTTATGCTGATAAAATGGGGTATCAAGATGCGCCATATGAAAGGAATATTCATAATTTGAGATGCGGGTCTGCCAATGTCCGGTTGACCTGCCGATGACCGATCCGCCGATAAAAAGCAGGCAAATGACGGCTGCATAAAGCAGCGGGTTCAAAATACCGGATCTTTTGGCCGCTGAAATATAAAGGGTGTCTTTTTCAGGGCAGACGGCCACGCATTTGAGGCACCCATGGCACTCATCAGAGATCACACGGGTGGTTTTGTGGACCTTTATGTCCACCGGGCAGGTGCCTGTGCACTGCCGGCACTGGGTACAGGTGTCGTCATTGCGGTGAATTTTAAAGATACTGATAAAGCTGAGTCCGCCTAAAAGGGCACCATAGGGGCAGAGGTAGCGACACCAGAAGTTGCGTATTAAAATTGATAAAACCAATAATGCCGCCAGCACCCAGAACGCGAAAGCGGAGATATCGGTAAAAAAATACAGCATCTTAATATCCGCCACCATGTTGTAAGGGCTGTAAATAAAATAGTCCAGGTCACGGACACTCATCTTGATGATGATGGCCCAGATAAAAAAGAAAAGCAGCAGATACTTTAAACTGCGCAGCGGGTAATCCAGCCAGCGTGGCACCCGGACGTCTTTTCTGAAAATGAGCCGATGCAGCCGGTTTAAATATTCGGTCAACAAGCCAAACGGGCACACCCAGCTGCAGAAGCCGCGCTTGAGCAAAATGGCGGTTGCCAGGATAACCAAAAAGAGGATCAGGCCGGATGGGTGGATGGGGTTAAAAATACCGGTCACCAGCCAGTATTTAAAGCTGATCAGAGAGCTAATCGGTAAAAAACCCTCGATTCCCGGCGGCCGTGTGATGGTCGGCAGGCTGCCCTTTTCCAGCTGGCTGACAAAAAGGGTAAACTGCACGCCGATCAAAACAATCAACGCCAGAAAAGAATACTGGACAATTTTGCGAACGGGCTGAATGGGTAGGGTTTTCATCTATGCCTTCGGTTTATTAGAAGCCATCTCGAAAATGCATTTAACACCCTTGGTAATATTCTAAATACTTAAAAAGTGCTAATAACAACAAATGATCGAAAATTAAAAATGAGCTAAAATGCCTAAATTTATGTTTTCGCTCGCGCAGCGCTCAATCTTCTATAAATATGATAGAATTCCTCAACTTTAGTCATTTTAGGCACTTTTAACTTTAGAGCGCTATGGGAACTTTTCTTATCTGTCTTCGAAGGTGACCTGCTAATTTTGAGATAGCTTATAAAATATTGATTGCTGAATCTTGTCACCGTATAGATCAAAAGGGGCTTTAGAAGCCTTGATTTATGTCAAATAAGAAATGGGTTTCAATTTTAGAGGATCAGACCCCAGGAGAGTAAAATGAGAACGCCGCCGAGGACAAGGCCGAATATTCTTTCGGAGATTCGAAAAAAGGTTCGGTTACCGAAATAGATTCCCAACAACAGGCCGGGCAGGGCAAACAAAGCATAAAGCAGAATCTGACGGTTCATTAAACCCAGGGCGGTGTATGTTGCGACCTGAATAACCGCAGACGGTAAAAGGATCAACACCAGCAGCCGACGCATGGGCGCTTTGGCCAGATAGCTTCCAAAATAAAGGATTAAAATCGGCGAATTGATTCCCACAAATGCACCGGATATACCACCCAGAAACCCGATCAGAAGATCTTTAACGCCGCTTTTATGCGGCATCTTTTCTAAAAATGAACGCGAACCCCGTTTGCCGCGCCAGATGATAAACCAGATTCCGGCAGCCAGAATGGCGAATCCCAGCATTTTTTCAAAGCTTTTTAGCGGCGTCAGTTTCAGGGCGATGCCGCCGAGCACCGCGCCGACAATCATCAGCGCGGCAATGGGGAACCAGTAACGGCGGGGGGCCGGCTGCGGATCGATGCGGTACATCACCAGCCCACCGAGGACATTGACGATGGATGACAAAACAACGATCTGTTTGGCCCCGATGATCAATGACAAGATCGGCACGGCCACCGTGCTGACGCCGATGCCGGCTATGCCTTTTAAAAAGAAGGCCAGAAACGCGACGATGGGCAGGGAAAGGATTTCGCTAAATGACATAAAAAAGCAATCAATATGAACCAAAGTCTAAATTCTCACGCAAAGACACTAAGCGCTCTTTTTTCATGATGACAAAATCCTTAACGGGCTTAGCGGCTTTGCGTGAGCCATAATCTAAAAATGGATTGATCCCCCCCTTAAATTTAGACGGCTTTATGAAGTTCGCTGGCGCATACCACCCCGATGCCGGCTCTGGTTAGGGCATCAGCGGTCAGGTTTGTCGATCGGTGCTTTTCGATATAATTTTGCTCAAGGGCCGGCATCAACCCCTGTTTTTCCACGTCACTTTTGGCCATAAAATAATCCAGTATGTCCGAGGGATGCTCCAGTTCACTTTCAATGTCCACTTCGCCGCCTTCATGTTTGGCCGAAATGTTGGACACTTCCCGGGCAATTTCAACCAGCTCCTCTCTGCGGTTATAGGGCTGGCGAACGATAGATTTGAAGGTTTCGGTAATGTGATGTTCAAATCGGACGACATCTTCCAGGTCCAGGGCCTTGCGAATGTTGGCGGCTTGGCGGATGGTTTCGTTGTTGGCCGAATTGGACAGGTTAAATCCGATTAAAGACGTGGAGCCGTCATCGCGCGAAAAAAGCCGGGCGGTGGTCAGGGTCCACAGGATCGAAAACGGATTGTCATTGCCCATAAACACGGATATTTTAAACTCGTTATTCACACCCAGCTTGTGAAGCAAATATCCCACCAGGACCGTTCCCGGGTTGATGTTGAGCACCTGTCGGATGCCGTAGGTGGTGTAAAATTTCAGATATTCTTTGACCCATTTGAGGGGATATTCGTTGGGCTGCCCTATCCCGCCGAAATATCCCGTGATGGTTTCCGGACCGCCCAGGTGGATGTTGGAACCATCCGTTCCCTTGGTGTCCAGGGTTTCCACATAACTGGCGCCGATGATCTGCATTGCCGCTGCTGTGGCCATGATATCGCCTTTGTCGGTTTCCTGCTCCGCCATATTGCGCACCCGTATATACCGGCCGGGCATCAATTCCTCCTTATCAATGCTGCGCCGGGCCTCAGCAATCAGCCAGGGAAAATACTGCAAAGCGCTGATTTCTAAAGTAACCGCATTCTTGTGGTCGATTTCGGCAGCTGTGCCTTTATCCCCCAGCACACGCTCGTAATAGTCTTGCATGGAAATGAACGCCCCGTTGTCCCTTTGTTCAATGAGCCAGTCCAGAGCCTCTAGGTAGGGCGATTTGGCCGCTTTCAGCCTGGCGGTTAAATTTTCGAATCTAGCGGCTTCCTGCGCTTTGCGGTTAATCTCCTGTGGTCCGCCGAATTCTTCGATCACTTCCAGCAGTTCATTGATGAGTTCGTTGCCCGGATCAGTCATGAGGGCATTGATTTCCACCAGGCGGTCATCCGAAATTGTCAGCAATTTTCTTAAGTTTGTCATAACAATTCCTCCCATCTCAAAAAGCAGCGTTCAACTCCGCAGCTAATGGCTAACGCCTCTGCAACCCCTGCTGATGAATCGCGGCAAGATGCCGCTCCCACTTGTGTGACTAAGGAATTATATTTAAGTGGCCAACGGTCACTTAAATTCTGCGTCAAATTTTTCTTTCTCGCCGGCGATCATATGATAGCAATGATCATCTTCGGGGAACTGGCTGGCCCTGACTTCAGCCACATATTCTTTCATCGCGTTGGTGACCACTTCAGCGACATTACAATATTTTTTGACAAATTTCGGGGTAAAGGCCTGGAACTGACCGATCATATCCGAAACGATCAGGAGCTGGCCGTCGCAATCCGGACCGGCGCCAATGGAAAGTACCGGAATGCTTAATTCCTTGGTGATATAAGACGCCACCTCCGGCGGGATGGCTTCAAGCAAAATCATCTGGGCGCCGGCATCTTGAACCGCCAGGGCATCTTCTATGACGATTCGGGCCGTTTCCAGGGTGCGGCCCTGGGCCTTGTGGCCGCCCAGCTGGCCCGAACTCTGGGGCGTGAGGCCGATATGGCCCATTACCAGAATGCCGGCCTCAACAATGGCCTTGATCTGGGGGACAACCCGAACGCCGCCCTCGAGCTTTACGGCGTCGCAGCCGGCTTCTTTAAGGAAGCGGCCGGCATTTTCAACGGCTTTTTCCAGAGCGCTTTGATAAGACATAAAGGGCATGTCACCGACGATAAACGTATGGGGAGCGCCGCGCCGAACCGCATCGCAATGATAAATACATTGGTCCATTACGACCGGTACGGTTCCGGAATATCCGTAGACGCACATTCCCAAGGAATCGCCCACCAGCAGCATATCCAATCCGGCTGCTTCGGCAAATTGAGCGGTAGGGTAGTCATAGGCGGTCAGAAAGGTGATTTTGTCGCCCTCCCTTTTCATCTGCAAAAAATCATGAATCATTTTTTTCTTTGCCATCTGCGTCCTCCTTTTAAAAGCTTGACAACGATCTAGATATCATGTCCCATAGGCAATTTATAAAACAAGCTTTTATTTCAGGTGTCAGGGAAAATTAGGTGTCAGGTGTCAGTTTTCAGAGGTCAGATGGCAGATGAAAAAACGGCAAAATGAAGCGGTCCCTCTGTCCTCTGTCCCGCTGCACTTTCCTGACACCTGAACACTGACACCTGACACCATTTCTAAAAGCACCACCTGAATCTGGCCGCAAAAAGAGTTCCCATTTATGATGTAGCCAAATTGCAAATCATGACTATTATATATGAAAGTTAATCGGTTAGCGAGAAGAATTTCATCCGAAAGTACAGCGACAATCTGTGTCCGATTCTGTTTGATTCGACGAAAGTGATGTTGAGATTTATGCAGCGTTTAGCACTAATATTGTCTTTCCTTTTCCTGATTCCCGGCCTCGTGCCTGCTCAGGCGGACCCGCCCGATGCCGCCACCCTGCGCAGCTGGGTACAGGTCATGAAAAAGTCCCCCCGGGGGCCATTTCAACATATCCGCTGGTTTTGCAATGACGGCACCATTCAGCTACCGCAGGAATATGCCTGCCGCGAGCACGACGGCGGGGTGCAGCATGGTGAATGGACGGACCGGGTTCGGACCCTGCGGAACAATGGCTACTTTATCGCCAATGTGTTTGCAGATGTGCGCGCCCAGGAATTTCTGCAGGACCCCCGGCAGCTGGATATCGTCAAGCAAATGGTTCTGGAGCGATTTCTGATTGAAGCCGATGATGGCTGGATTTTCCGTCGCGCCCGCTATTATCGGGGTGCGTTGCAGACTGAAGACGAAACCCGTGCGGGGAGCGAACTTTTGCTGGCTCTGGTTTCGGACCCGGACTGGCTTGAAAATCGGTTTCTGTTGCTGCGAGAGGCGGTGCGGTTTATTCCCCATGGCCGCCCGGGCGCACCGATTACCGAAATGCGGCAGCTTTCACGCACGCTTGCTGAAAGCGATCCTGGTTTTGAAACGCTTCGCATAAAGTTGCACGTCCATCCGGAGCTCGTCGATGCCCGAAACGTGCAAGATTATGCCGCCCGACAGGGAAAGCCGGAGCTGGCCGAAGACTATGCGCATCTCACCGAGATCATCGAGCAGGTGTTTACCATCCGAGATATTAAAAAAGAGATTGAAGCGCTGGCCCAACGGGTTAAAAATACCCCTCTGGCCGGGAACCTTGAACCTTATATGGACAGGCTTTCCGTCGAGACTGATTCAAAAACACGCTTTCTAACGGCCAGTCACTTGCTGGCAATATTGCGCGATGGTCTGGCCAATGCTGGCGACGCTTCCCAGAAACTGGCCGTGCTGGATGCCAGTATTTTGTTGGAAGGCGAGTTGTTTCGCATGGGCGATATCATGGTCGAGCAACAGGCGGACGCCACCCGCCGCGAAAGGCTCTCATGGCTGATGAAATATGCCGATGGTCTTTACGGCATCGGGCTTATTTCCGTGCGCCAGCAACAGGCGCTGCAGCAAAATCTGAACCAGCTCATGCAGCATCAGCCGCTACTCATGGATTACAAGGCTGAACTGGAATATACCGCGCGCATGCCCGAATGGGCCGACCGAACACTGCGATATTACCTGGGTGAAACCGTCAGGCATTTTGAAACCATTGAACCGCTCAGTCGCCGTTACATTCACGATCGCCTGCGCGGCAGCCTCCTGCTGTCTTATGCAGCGGTACTTGAAAGCCTGATTGCCGACGCCAATCGGCAGCTTGGAATCCGCAACTTTCTTTTCGGGCAGCCGGCCGATTCGGGATTAAGAGGCTTAAATGCCGGTCTGGCGCGCGGCAGGTTAAACATATCCTCATCCGGCAAATCTCCGGCTAAATTTGATTCAAAGGGCATTTACGTGCTACCCTCGACCACCGAAGATCTGCCGCCGGTTGCTGGCATACTGACGACCGGCGAAGGCAATATTTTATCTCATGTTCAGCTGCTGGCCCGAAACCTGGGTATTCCCAATGTCGCCATCGATCAGAAATGGTTGCCTTTGATTCAATCCATGGCAGACCAGCAGGTGGTGCTGGCGGTCAGTCCGCGCGGAATTGTTCAGCTGGCAGCCGATGGCCCGCAGTGGGATCCCATCTTCGATACGGCCAAGGGCCCGAAAGCGCTTTTGATTCGGCCGGACCTGAAAAAGCTGGATCTGGATACCCGCCGCCTGTTTTCCCTCGATACCTTGCGTAGCACGGATTCGGGAAGGATCTGCGGCCCCAAAGCCGCCAATTTGGGTGAGCTCAAACACTATTTTCCGGAACCCGTCGCCGACGGCCTGGTGATTCCCTTTGGACTATTTCGGCAATTACTCGAGCAGCCCATCGAACCTGGCGGAATTACGGCTTTTCGCTGGATGCAGGATCAATACAAAATCATCCGGCGCCTTAAAGGCGATCCCCAACGACAGGATCAAGTCACTCAAGATTTTTTAGAGAAAATCCGCAAATGGATTGTGCAGGCGGATCCAGGAGAAGCATTTCGCAACCAGCTGCGGGCAGCCATGCAGGCGACCTTCGGCCCGGATGGAACCTATGGCGTTTTTGTGCGCAGCGACACCAACGTGGAAGATTTGCCGGGATTTACCGGTGCCGGTCTCAATTTGACCGTGCCCCATGTCGTCGGTTTTGAAAACGTCATGGCAGCCATTCAGCGGGTATGGGCCTCGCCGTTTTCCGAGCGCGCGTTTCGATGGCGCCAGGCCTATATGGAAACCCCGGAACATGTTTACGCATCGGTGCTGCTGATGAAAAGCGTTCCGGTGGAAAAGTCCGGCGTTTTGGTTACGGCAGATATTGAAAGCGGAAAGCCGGGCT
>WOR8_10003507_pt1 | contig 15327 bp, 12 predicted proteins | sample DeeMarSeWOR38_10_FD_19890 | JGI IMG/M metagenome (IMG submission 19890) | reverse complement strand
AAAGGATGTGTCCTGCCTTGGTTTTGCTGAGGGCGTAGACTTGTATCAGAAATGGCCCCCCCCAAAGGCCGATGAAAGAGAAAAATATTGCATAGGAAAAAAAGAACCAGCATGCGAGAAACCAGAAACGAGGAAGTGTAAGGACCATTTTGACCCCTTGCATAAGGCGGACAGATTCAACGGCAGGCCCTGAGGAGTCTGAGGGAGAGGGCCAGCCCATGTCAGCTGGCCGGTCCCGCACAAAAGCCCATACAAGTGCGCCCAACACGAGTGTTAAAATTCCTACCATTACAAATGACTGGCGCCAGCCAATCCAGTTGCTGATATAAGCAAGAGGTGTTGCTGCGCTGTAAGATCCGATTCCTCCCATTGCCATAAGGATTCCGGTCATCATGGCAAACTCTTTGACTCGAAACCACTCGGCCAGCACTTTCAAAGTAGGCGCAAAAAGCATGGCGACTCCCAAACCCACAAGTGTTCGACCCACAATGGCTGCGTAAACATTCGGCGCAATACCAAGGATAACGGACCCGGCAAAAGCCACACCGAAAAAAAGCGTAATCGTCTTTCGCGGTCCCCAGGAATCTGAAAGCAGACCGGCGGGGAGCTGCATCAGGGCATAGGGATAAAAATAGGCCGATCCTAAAAGCCCCAAAAGCCCTCCTCCGGTCGCCAGATCCCTTCTCATGTCTTCGGCCACCACGGCGGGGCAAAGCCGGTGAAAATAGACCATTATATAACTAACTGCAAGAATCCAGAAAATCAACCATCGATAGCGCAGTGCCTTTTTTAGCTTTTCTTCGCTCATATGTCCCCGTTCCATTTTGATGCTATTGAACCATACTGACACCTAAATCATAGGCCTTGAGGTTTAACGCCAGTTTGTCGCCGGACAGGGTTTCGCTGATGGCGGTTTCAAAGCCTTCTCTGTCCAGCGGCAATGCGCCAATGCCGGCGGCAGCGCCGATCATGATAATGTTCCCCAAAATTGGATTTCCCAGTTCCAAAGCCTTTTCAGTGGCCTCTAAAAACCAGCAATCCTCGGACAATTCTTCTATCCATGATTTAAGCTCATCCATAGACGGGTAGCGCTGCTCACCGGAAATCACGCCAATGGCGTGAACCGGGCGTGTATTGCAAAGAATCCTGACGTTGGGGTTTCCGTAGTTCATTAAGACCCGGATGGCTTCGGTGGGTTCTAAAGAAATGACCAGATGGCACTTGCCTCGCGGAATCTGCGGCGACCAGGAAGATTCCGCTGATATGCGCAAATGGCTCATCACCGACCCGCCGCGCTGGGAAGCACCGAAGGTCTCGCCAATGGTGATATTCAAGTTTTTGCGAGACAACATATTGCCGACAACCCTGGAGGCCATGACATTGCCCTGCCCCCCGACACCGGTAATAATAACATTATAGGGATCACATGACAGGATGACATTTTTCATGAGTCAGGCCACCTCCTTTTTCTGGATCGCGCCCGAGGGGCAGATCGATGCGCACACCCCGCAGCCGACACAGATGACTTCATCGATTCGAGATACCCGTTTATCTTTATCCCAATTCAGACCGGGACATTTGAATATGCGGGTACAGAGCTGATTGCATCCGCAGTTTTGGCCCAGACAGATATTTTCCTCCACCGATACGTCAAACATTTTTTGGGTCTTCTTCTCCGGACTGAGCGCACACATCTGTTTCAACACCAGAACCTTGAGTCCTTTTATTTCAAAAAGCTCAAAGATGGTTTGTTGGGTTTTTTCGATATCAAAGGAATCACTGATTCTTACCGTGGCCCCCATGGCCTCACATATTTTGGCTACATCCAGAGCCGGAACTTCGTCGCCGCCGGCATCCACCGGGAGTCCCGGATGGGGTTGAAAACCGGTCATTGCTGTTCCGCCGTTATCCAGCACCACGATGGTAATATCCGATTGGTGGTGAATGGCGTTGACCAGGGCCGGCAGAACCGCATGGAAAAAAGTTGAATCCCCCACGGTGGCCAAAACGGGCTGATTCATGCCGAATTGACCCAGTTTGCCAAAGCCGCTGGCAAGTCCGACACCGCTTCCCATAGCATGCAGCGTCTTCAATGTGCTGAAGCCGGTGGGAAGCACGGCCAGGGAATAGCAGCCGATATCACCGCAGACAAAACCTTCCCGGCCGTCCATCTGCAAAGCATTGTGAATGGACCAGAACGAGGCACGATGGGGGCAGCCGGCGCAAAATGTCATATCGCGGCCCGGGACTCCGGAAAGAACCACCTCCTGGGACCTTTTGGTATAAGCTTCGGGCACGGCCTCGTACGCTATTTTTAAAATTTCGGATACGGCCGCCGCCACCAGATCCGGATTCATTTCATTGGTGGCAGGTACATCGCCCTCTCGTTTACCATAAAAGGTTTTGGGACCAATCTTAAAGGCCAGCTCAGCTGCCAGGATTTTGACATTTTCTTCGAGAAACGGAATAACTTCTTCGATAATCAGGATCTTATCGGTGATGCCCAGATATTTTTCCACCAACCTGGGTGGCAGCGGCCAGGTCGTGCCCAGTTTCAGCAAACCGACCCGATCGGCAGCACCCAAAAGGCTGATCGCCTCTTTGCTGTAAAGATGGCAGGCACTGCTGGTGATCAACAAGAGCTCCGGGGCCTCAGGGCCGCTGTAAGTATTGAAAGCAGATTCTTCAAACCTGGCAATGACCTGTTTTAATTTTTCCTGCTGCTGCCCGTGTCGGTAAGGCACCGGCAAGCTCGCCATGGGGCCTTCCAGGGGATCCAGCATAAGTCCGCTGTGTTTGAAAAAGGCCTTTTTTTCTACCGGCTTAAGCTCCCCGAAAACGACGCTGCCGCTGGCATGTGACAGCCGGGTCACACTGCGCACCATGACGACATTGTGTATCGCTTCAGAAAGCTCAAAGGCTGCTTTAATCATGTCTTTGGCTTCCTGGAAATCACCGGGTTCCAGCAAGGGAAGTTCCAGCATCCGTGCAAAATGCCTGGATTCGCCTTCATTGGCACTTGAAAGTGCCCCGGGATCATCGCAGTGTATCAGTACCATACCGCCCCGGACGCCCGTCAGCGCCAGATGCAAAAGGAAATCCGACCCGACGTTGACGCCGTTTTGCTTCATGACACAAAGCGATCTGAGACCGGCAAAGGAGGCGGCGGCCGCCACCTCCATGGCCACTTTTTCATTCACCGACCATTCCACATAAAGATTCTGGTCTTTTGAAACCCTTGCCAGAGTTTCGATGATCTCGGATGAGGGGGTCCCGGGATAACCGGCGGCGACACTGACACCGGCCTCCAGCGCCCCGCGGGCGATGGCCTCGTTGCCCATGACCAGGTGCCGCTCCCCTTCCCGGCCATGTGATATGATAGACATAATGCCTCCGTTTTAAAAGAAAGTGATCTAAAGTGAGAAGTGATCTAAAGTGACTAAAGTTAAAGAATTCTGACAGTCGAGAGCCTCAGGGCTGAGCAACAGGGCAAAACGATCATATTAAAAGAGATCGAGCGCAGCGAGACAATAACTTTAGGCACTTTAGGCATTTTAGATCACTTTAGTCACTTCTTTTTAAGTATCCGATCGACAGCCGTCTGCGGTATACGCAGCGCAGCGCGTTCCTCTCCCTGATTATTAATCAGTTCTCTGCGGATCAGTGTGCGCAGGGATCGATCTTTCTTATCGGCCGCCGCCCTGGATAGATGTTTCAGATTTTCCGCCGGAAAATCCTCGGTTTCGATAAAGCCCTCTCTGCGGGCGTTCTCGATGAGCTCGGCGCTTTTAACGGAACGCAAAATCAAGGTGTTCCATCCCGGCCGCCCTTCAAACATCCCCACTGAAACATCGGCCAACTCCGAAGTCATGTCCGGACAGACAAAGCAGGTATGCGGAATCAGCGGTTTGATTTCGGAAAGTGAAATCTCGACCCTGCCGCTTGCAGTGTCCAGAACCAGATTATTGGCCGGCGGCGGCGGAATGTCCATCCCTACAATGCCGGATATGTCCAGTTTTTCCGACAATAAATCGATCAACTGTCGGGTATCCAGGGACCAGTTACAGAACAGGCCAACCGTGAGGGATAGTGGAACCTCATGGGTTTTTTCTGCCAGCGGGTTGGACTTCATCTGGGCCACTGCCACCATCTGGCAGGGGGTTCCCACGACCCCGATGCTCTGGTAGCCCTTGCGCACCGCCAGATTCACCGAAGATAAGGTGGGGGCAGCCATGAATTTTGAGCTGGCGCAGCGCACAACGTCCTGCCAGTCAGTCACGATGCGGGGTACCGGGGTCAAGGCCTGGCGGTCTGTCAATGCGGCAGCGTCGATCAAACCGGTTTTCAAGGCAAAGGTGAGCAGCGCCGTGACCGTGCCGCCGGACTGAAATACACCTTTTTTCATTTTGCCCCCGGCCCTGGCGGCCAGCAATTCCCGGTAATCCCCCAGGGGGCTGCCGTCATATGGCACGCCCCGAATAGCTTGTGAAAGCGCATCCAGATCAACTTCAGCTTTGGGGCAGTATCCATAACAGCGGCCCTGTTCCAGGGTACATGGAAATAGCTGGGTTGTCTTACCTTTAAAATTCTTAAAATAAGGACAAATATCCACACAGGCGCCGCAGCCGATGCACAATTCCCTTTTGTGGACATCCTCCAGCAGTTCGTTGGATCCCAGTATTTTTCGTTGCAGGGTTTCCATAAAATGTTTCAGCTCCCATTTTTGATAAATGACCAGGCCAGATCGCTGGTTGACCGGGTGAAGCTGCCTCTCTCTATGGCTCGGGTTGAACTGGCAGTGCCCATGAGGCCTCGCTTATAAACACCCTGTAAAATGCTGGCCAGACGGAAAAAAGCAAAGGCCATATAAAAATTCCAATTGGGAATGCCCTCCCGCCCGGTCCGGCGGCAATATTCTTCGACAAATTCCGACTCGGTGGGAATCCCGGTTTTCGCTCCGCAAATACCCACCAGGCTGGGATTTCCAGGCATATTGTAATGGTAGGCTCCACAGCTGTAAGCCAGGTCGCCGAGGGGATGGCCTAAAGTTGACAGCTCCCAATCCAACAAGGCCAGGATTTTGGGTTCAGTTGGATGAAACAGCATATTTTCCAGGCGATAGTCTCCATGCGCAATGCAGGTGGTATCATCGGGCGGCACGTTTTGCGGCAAGTATTTCATCAGGTTTTCCATGGAAGGGATGTGATCGGTCCTGGCCGAAACATACTGTTTGGACCATCGTCCTATTTGACGGGCAAAATAGTTGCCGGGTTTGCCGAAATCCGACAAACCCAACGCTTCATAATCCACCGAATGCAGCGCTGCCAGCACCCGGATCATCTCAAAATAAATCGCCCGGCGCTCCCCGGGTGACAACCCCGGAAGGGTCATATTTGAAAACAAGCGGCCCTCGACATACTCCATCACGAAAAACGTCGTTCCGATCACGGTTTCGTCTTCGCACAGAAGGAACATCCCGGGCACGGGCACGTCGGTCTGCTCAAGTGCTTTCATGACCCGAAACTCGCGGTCCACCTGGTGCGCGGATGGCAGAAGTTTGCCCGGCGGTTTTTTGCGCAGCACATATTTGTGAGCACTGCAATCCAAAAGAAATGTCGGGTTCGATTGCCCGCCTTCAAACTGCAGGATACTGAACGGTTCGCAAAAACCATCAAGTTCAGCGATCAGATATTTCGCTAAAGCGGCTTGATTGAAACGGTGCGCCTCCCTTACCGGCGTAAGTTTGGCTTCAGTGTTCATGATTCTTTTCCCAGTTCCAGTCTGGCAATGACCTCACGATGAACTTCATCCGGGCCATCGGCCAGCCGCAGGGTCCGGATGTTGGCATAGGCCCCGGCCAGCCAGGTGTCATTACAGACGCCCAGTCCGCCGTGGGCCTGAATTGCACGGTCGATGACTTTGAGGGCCATATTGGGAGCGACCACTTTTATCATGGCAATTTCTGTTCGCGCCACTTTATTACCGACCGTATCCATACGGTGGGCCGCATACAGGGTCAACAGGCGGGCCTGGTCGATCTCGCAGCGGGATCGGGCAATGTCCTGGCGGATCTGACCCATTTCAGCTAACGGTCGTTTGAAGGCCACGCGGGTTTTGACCCGCTGACACATCTCTTCCAGCGCCCGCTCAGCCACGCCAATAGCGCGCATGCAATGGTGAATCCGGCCCGGCCCGAGACGCCCCTGGGCGATTTCAAATCCCCTGCCCTCTCCGAGCAAAATATTGGATACGGGAACGCGTACGTCCTTGAAGACGATCTCGCCATGGCCATGGGGTGCCCCGTCATAGCCGAAGACCGGCAGCATGCGCTTGATTTCCACGCCCGGCGTATCCCGGGGCACAAGGATCATGGATTGCTGCCGGTACGGGTGCCCTTCAGGGTCGGTCTTGCCCATGAATATGTAAATTTCACAGCGCGGGTCTCCTGCGCCTGATATCCACCATTTGTGCCCGTTGATCACATATTGATCGCCGTCGCGAACGATACTGGCTTCGATATTGCGGGCATCCGAGGAAGCCACATTGGGCTCGGTCATGCAGAAAGCAGATCGAATTTTGGCCTCCAACAACGGTTTGAGCCATCGCTCCTTTTGTTCCTCCGAACCGTATCGGACCAGCACTTCCATATTGCCGGTATCCGGCGCCGAACAATTGAAAACTTCCGAAGCCCAGTATGTCCGACCCATGATTTCACACAGGGGGGCATACTCGTAGTTGGTCAGTTCGGCGCCATACTCACTTTCGGGCAGGAAGAGATTCCACAACCCTTCGGCCCTCGCCTTTTCTTTAAGGTCTTCCAAAAGCGGAATAACTTTCCAGCGATCGCCCTCATTGAGCTGGCGAAAAAACTCCGATTCATTCGGGTAAATGTGTTTATCCATGAACGCCTTGAGCTGTTCCTGCAAATCCCTGGCTTTGTCTGAAAACTCAAAAAACATGATGTTCACCTCCTGTGCCTTTAAACCGGTTTGTCATCAGCACACGGCTTTATTCTATGTGTAAGGTGATAAACAAGTGTTAGGTGTTCGATGTCCATGATAAGTGCTGAGTGCTGAGGACTGAGCAAAAAAACTTACTCGGCGCCTAAACACTTTAACATAACGTGTCGGTTTCCGCCATGAGTTGTCGTTCTCCATCATGAGCTGGCAGGGCCCATCTGCGCATCTTTCTGTACCGATATACCTCAAACCTCAGCACTCAGTCCTCAGTCCTCAGTCCTATGTTCTCAGAGACCTGACACCTGAAACCTACCTTTTTAAACATGACGCTAGCCGATCTGAAAATGGCTCGCCTCGAACTCCGGCCGACCTTCATAGCGCTTGAAAAATTGCCCGGGGAGTTTTTGGATGTTTTCAAAAATTTTTGCATCGAACTGAATCCCGGCTTGCTGAAACGCCTTGAAAATCGCGGCGGGTTTGGGAGGACACCCTTTAATTGAAATTATTTCACGTATGTTCGGATTGTCTTTATGAACCTGGTGCATGCACTTGCCAAACAGGATGGTTTTCTTTTTACCCGGTCTGGGCTGCATGACCTTACCGCTGAGCACTTCGACATCATCCCAGGGGTATCCCCGCCAGGCTTTGGCAATCGCATAGAAAACAGTGCGGGTCAGTCCAGAACAATAGGTACACAGGCTCAGATCGTACTTGTAATAAGACAGTCCCGCAACCCCCATTTTCGAGATGGGCAACGGCAGGGATTCGTCTTCGGTGTATGAAAAATCATATTGATGCGGTGATCTGACCTTATCGATCGATTCTCCAACGACTTCTATATCGGAAAGATCGAGCGGTCTTTTACGGTTACGGGCAGCATGAACCAGATGGGGCACATCCCCGGGAGGGTGGCCCAGCACGGCTGCGCCGACCATATCAGCCGCAAGCACATCGGCCGAGGCGACCAGCAGATTGCTGCGATGCATGTTGCCGTCAATATTCGGTCCGCGCTCGGAAGTATAAATGCCGTCCAACAAAGTCATCATCGGCGGCATGGGGTCGGCAAGCCTGGCCACCATAAAGTGCAGATCCTTTGCTGGATCGGTATTATGGCATTTTTTGCGGGAAGGGATATCGATCATCCCTTTCAGATTTTTGATCCCCAGACTGACAACCGTCATGCTGTGGGTTTTCAAAACCGGCAAATCCACGACAAAATCGGCTTCCAGAATATCAGGGTTAAATTTAAGGACCACCCCTTCTCCCAGATCGACCTTTTTAAAGGGCCGCGTCCAGATATTCACCAGTTTTACCCCGTAGCGCTCTTTTAAAGCACCATATCCCAATTTGTCAAAGGCATGTTCCTGATCCTCGGTGGCTTTGGGGTCGCTCAAGACGGTGCCTTCGCCAATGAGAATGTCATCCACGCCGTATTCTTTCAGCAGGACCACCATATCTTCAACCACACGGCTGGTCGTAATGACCCCATATTTGGGAAAATTCGTTTTCCGGGTCCAAAACACGATATTGGGTTTTATAAACACACGGGCTTTATGAGGCAGGTGATCAAGACCCCGGCAAAGCGCAACGACCTTGCGAACCGATTCCAGCGGTTTTTCATACCTTACAATGGATACAAGCGGTTTTAGCGTCATGGGCAATTTCTTGGCTGGATCCCTGTTTTAAGGAATTTGATAGTGACGTATCCCGCAAAAATGTTATAAAAATTGTTTGGTATATTTTAGTTCAGTTAAGTTTTTCAAACAACACAATGTCTGTGGTTTCGGGTGTCAGGTTTCAGGTGTCAGGAAAAAATGGCAGAATGCGAATTCCGATAATTCTTAACGTCATCAGGTTCCTTACCCTGACATCTGACACCCGAAACCTGAAACCGGTATTGTTAAAAGAGAAGATTGATAAGCTGAATCCGTATTTTATAGATTACTTGTAGGACACGATACTAGAATGGAAGCTACTTAAGTTTATGTAGTCAGTCAACATTTTTTTTACCATATTTATAGCCGTAATATAAATATTAGGCTTAATAAAACAGGTGGTCTTTAAAAAACAACTTGACAACAAACTGCAGATATTAATATATCCGTAGAACAAAAATATCATTATTATTCGTTTCTTAAGGATTGCATTCATAAAATTAGCCCGGAAACTCATCTTATGGCTTCCAGGACCCAGGGTAAATCCTCTAAAAACCTTAAGGCGCCTAAAAACCCGGTGAAAGGGGCTGCTATTTTAAAAGGAGCCGAAAGCATTTTCGCCAAAAAAGGGTTCCATGAAGCCACCATCTCCGAAATCGCCAAAAAATCAAAAGTCTCCGAAGCAACCATTTACGAATACTTCTCTTCCAAAGAGGAATTGCTTTTTTCCATTCCCGCCCAAACGACTCAGCAGTACGTAGAAAAAAATCGTGAAATTTTAAAATACATCCCGGGCGCCGCCAGCAAATTGCGATTTTTGATTTACCGCCATCTGAGCCTGTATGCCGAAAACCCGGACTATGCCAATATCGTCATGCTGATTCTTAAAGGCCACCGCAACTTTCAGAAAACCGATGCCTATAAAATCGTCCAGTCAACTGCCAGGGTCACCCTTCATGTTTTGGAGGAAGGTATTCAAAACGGAGAATTTCGCCCCGATATTCAACCCCTTCTGGTGCGGGCAATCATATGGGGGACGATTGAGCATCTGGTGACCCGCAAATGTCTGCTGGGAAAACCGGATGACCTCCTGGCTCTGGCGGATGATATCATCACTACCATTTTTCAGGGAATTGTGGTACCGCATAATGAACCCACCCTGAACCTTAATGTCAAAATAGAAAACAACCTCAAACCGAAAGGAGGCAGGTCATGAAAAGACCTATGATTCTGATGACCGCATTAATGGCGTTTTTGCTCGTCATGAGCATCGGTTTTCCCGCCCTAGGGGCCGACACGATCAAAATCGGTGTGATCGGTCCGATGCAGTTTGTGCAGGGCAAACATCATTGGAATGGTGCGCTTATGGCCCAGGATGAGATCAATTCTGCCGGTGGTGTTAAAATCGGCGACAGGAAATTTAAAATCGAGGTTGTCAAGGCTGATTCAAATGAGATTTTGAGCCCGACGGATGCCAGCAATGCCATGGAATTGCTGATTACCCGTGAGAAGGTCAATTTTGTGGTCGGCGGCTTCCGCACCGAGTCCGTCCTGGCGATGCAGGACGTCGCCATGGATTATAGAACCATCTTTTTAGGGTGTGGTGCAGCCACCAAAAAGTTATGCGACCGCGTCGGCGAAGACTATGACCGCTACAAATACTGGTTTCGCATCACCCCGTTCAACGATGTCTTTCTGGTCAAAACCAATTTCATTCATCTGGCAACCGTCGGCGGTATCATGCGCAAGGCGGTGGGCATTGAGAAACCGAGGGTGGCCATCGTGGGCGAAAAACAGGCCTGGGTGGAGGGCATGGTTAAGGCTTCGGAAGCAACGATTCCCAAACTGGGATTGGAAATCGCCGGCATCTGGCGGCCGTCGCAGATGGCCACTGATGTGACCGCCGAACTATCGGCCATCCAGCGCGCCGACGCTCACATCATCTTCACCATTTTTTCCGCCACGGTGGGTGTAACCTTTGCCAAGCAAATCGGAGATCTGCAGATACCGGTGGCACAGGTGGGAATCAACGTCGAAGCCCAGAAAGAGGGTTTCATGGAGGCCACCGGCGGCAAGGGCAACTATGTCATGACCTTGAACACCTACGGGCCGGGTGTCGAGTACAATGAATTGACCAAGCCGTTTATGGACAGCTACGTCAAACGTTTCGGTGAAGAGCCGGTATACAACGCTGCAACACGAGATGCGATTCATATGCTAGTAGAATGCGCCAAACGCGCGGAAAGTCTTGATTCGGATAACATTGTGGTTGAACTCGAAAAATGGGACGAAAAAATACCCACCGGGCGTCTGAAGTTTAATAAAGACCATGATCCGATCTGGGGACCCGGCTATTTAACCGGTCTGGGCGTACAGTGGCAGGATGGAAAAATGGTTGGGGTCTGGCCGAACCATTGGAAGGCTACTCCGGAGGCCCCCGAGATTACTTATAAGGGCATCAAGCCATATAAACTGCCCCCGTGGTTCATCCAAAAATATAAAAAATAATTTCGACAAAGCCCTGCCCCTTTTTGCCTGGCAAAAAGGGGCAGAACTAATCTCAATGATGATGAGCTGATATGATAGCTGACATTGTTCTGACCACCCTGATCAACGGCAGCACCTACGCCCTGCTGGCCATCGGGTTCTCGCTGATCTTCGGCGTTGCCCGTATCGTCAACATCGCCCACACCGCCTTTTACATGGTGGCTGCCTATTGTATTTTTTACGGCACTCACCGCCTGGGCGTTCCTCCAATTTTAGCCGTTCTGATGGCCATCATCCTCGTGATGGTGCTCGGGTTTATCTGTTACCGTTTCTTTATTGAACCCATCCGCGAGCACGAGGCCGCCGTGCTGATTGCCACCATCGCCCTGGCAATGGTGTTTCAGGAAATCGTGATGCTCATTTTTTCAGGTGACTTTCGCACCGTGCCCCCGCTGCTGCCCGGTTATCTTGAATTTGGCGGCGTTAAAATCGCCTTTCAACAGCTGTTATCGATTGCCGCTGCCGGCGTGATCCTGGCCGCTGTATGGACATTTTTAACCAGAACCCGGCTGGGCCTTGCCATACGCACCACCGCCCAGGACAGAGAAGTCGCCAATTTGATGGGCATGAACGAGGCCCGGGTAGCCATGTTGACCCTGGTGGTTTCGGTTGCCCTGGCTGCGCTGACCGGAGCAGCGGTATTGCCGCTAACGGTGCTCCATCCGCACATGTGGATGGCACCGTTAATTATGATGATGGCGGTCGTGGTTCTGGGTGGACTGGGAAGCCTGAAGGGAAGCTTTACGGGGGCTTACATTCTGGCATTTTCCGAGGCTATGGTGGTCTTTTTGATTCCCAAAGGCGCCTTTTTAAGGGAGTCGGTGGCTCTGTCCATTATGATTCTGGTGTTGCTGCTGCGGCCCGAAGGCCTCTTTGGCATTGCATTTGAGGAAGAAAGATAATTATGGGACTGCTGGGTTTTTATCTGCGCAAACTGATAACGATTTTTAAAGGCGAAATATTTGTTCTTCCCAGCCGGATCGTTGTGCTTGTTTTCTTTATAGTGCTATTGCTTTTTCCCATCCTGACAGATGATCTCTATTTGATCCGCATCCTCACCCTGGCCAGTATATTTGCGATTTTCGCAGCCAGCTGGGATCTTTTATCAGGCTTTACCGGTCAGATGAATTTCGGTCACGCGTTGTTCTTCGGTGTCAGTTGCTATACGGCGGCGCTTTTGAATCTGCATTTTCATATCCCCCCGTGGGGAACGATTCCGCTGGGAGCTCTGGCAGCTGTTTTGGCCGGTCTGGTTATCGGGATACCGTGTTTGCGGCTGCGCGGCACCTATCTGGCGCTGACCACCCTGGCATTTCCGATCATCTTGATGGGCATCGTTTTCGCCCTGCCGGATCTTACCGGGGGCGAACTCGGAATTTCGGGCCTGGAGCGTCTGGCCAAATCCCGCGTGATGGCTTTCTATATTACCGCGATAATCATGATCGCGCTGGTGATCATTATGTGGAAGATCACCGATTCAAACACCGGGATCATATTTCACGCCATCCGGGAAGACGAAGTCGCGGTCAGAGCCGCCGGCATAAACACCACCCGCTATAAGTTGCTGGCCTTTTGCCTTAGCGGCTTTTTCGCCGGCATCGCCGGGGGCCTTTATGCACATTATATGCGCATCGCCGGGCCCTCAACATTGGAAATCACCATGTCCTTCCAGGTGGTGATCTGGTCAGTCTTCGGCGGTGTGGTGACCATCTGGGGCCCGGTGGGAGCCGTCTTTATTTTATTTCCCTTGCTGGAATTTTTTCGGCTCTGGCCCGAAATTCGGCTGCTTTTGTTTGCTTTCGTCATCTTGATTATCCTGCTTTACATGCCGGAGGGATTGCTCCCGTGGATACGCGATAAAATCGAAACCGAATGCCCACGCTGCAAAATTAGAAATATTGCCACGCGCAAAACGTGCCGCATATGTGCAGCAGAAATTGAATAGTAAAAATCGAGGAATTTTTTACTGCAAAACAACTACGAGGTTAGCGATGGACCCCAAAGATGTGTACATGTCCAAACCCTGGTTAAAATTCTACCCTGAAGGTGTTCCGCATGAGGTTGAAGTTCCGGATACCTGCGTGCCGGATGTATTTGATATGATGGCCGATCGCTACAGCAGTAAAATCGCTCTCATTTTTTACGGCAAAAAAATCCAATACGGCAAACTCAAAGAGCTGACCGATCGCTTTGCTGCGGCTCTGGATGGTCTCGGCGTGGCCAAAGGAGACACGGTGGCGCTATATCTGCTGAATTCTCCGCAGTATATCATTGCCTATCTGGGTGCCCTGAAGGTGGGCGCTAAGGTAACGCCGATCAGTCCGGTGTATACCAGCAAAGAGGTTAAACATCAGATTGAGGACAGCGAGGCCAGAACCATCGTCTGCGAAGACATTTTATATGATAATGTTGAAAAAGCCGGGGTTGCGCTGGACAATGTCATTCTTTCCAGTATCGGAGATTACCTGCCGACCCTTAAAAAAATGTTTGGCAAAAGCATGTTGAGCAAAGCCTACGGTGATATACAGGTCCCCTCAGCGCAATATGTTGAGCAGGCCGGTCTGCAACTGTTCAAAAATCTAATCGAACAGTATCCGCCTCAAAAACCTAAGGTAACCATTGACCCCAAAACTGACATCGCCGCCCTGCCCTATACCGGCGGGACTACCGGGCTGCCCAAAGCAGCGGTATTGACCCATTACAATATGGTTTCTCTGCAGGCACAGGTCAATTCACTCTGGCCGTTTTTGGAAGAAGGCAATGAGGTCGAAATCGCCTTTTTGCCGTTTTTCCATATTTACGGCCAGGTGGTGCTGATGCTCAACGGCCTGGCTCAGGGCCACACCCTGGTATTATTCACCACCCCGGACATCGACAGCATTCTGACAGCCATCGAACGGTATAAGGCCTCGACGTTCCTGGGCGTACCCACCCTGTATGAGTACCTCAAGGAATATGACAAAACGGATCGGGTCAACTGGAAGCGGCTCAAAATCATTGTCTGCGGGGCGGACACCCTGCATGAATCCACTTTAAAAGATTGGGAGCGCCGGACAGGCACCAAGATTTTAGAGGGATATGGAATGACCGAAACAACGGCCGTCAGCCACACCAGTCCCTATACCAGACCCAAGGAAGGTTCATTCGGGGTCCCCCTGCCCGGGGTCAGTGCTGCGATTCTCGACGTTGAAGGCATGGAATTTACGCCCGTGGGGGAAGATGGCGAATTGATCCTGCACGGCCCGAATATCATGCGGGGCTACTGGAAGCGGCCGGAGGCCAATGTTGAATCATTTGTGGAGATTGACGGAAAGCAGTGGCTCCGAACAGGAGATCTGGTTCGTATGGATGAGGAAGGGTATTTTTACTTCTTTGATCGTAAAAGAGACCTGATCAAGTATAAAGGCTATTCGGTATTTGCCCGGCATGTGGAAGAGGTTCTTTACAAGCACCCGCAGATAAAAGCGGCCGGCGTTGTCGGCGTGCCGGATCCGGCTGTAGGACAGCAAATTAAGGCTTATGTGGTTTTGCAGAGCGAAGCGCGCGGCAAAATTTCCGAAGAAGAAATTTTTGAATTTTGCCGCCAGAACCTGGCCCACTATAAGGTACCTAAAATTATTGAATTTAGAGGTGAGCTGCCCAAAACCGACGTGGGCAAAATATCACGGCGTGAACTGAGGGAAGAGTCGGAGGAAGCCTGACATGAACCAGCCGTTTTTGGAAACTGAAGAACTGACGAAAGAATTCGGAGGCCTGCGCGCGGTCAACAGTGCCACTTTTTCTATTGATCGCCATGAAATTCTGGGTTTGATCGGCCCCAACGGTGCAGGCAAAACAACTCTGCTGCGCCTTATCACCGGGATCTTGAAACCGGATGAAGGCAGTGTCCGTTTTAAAGGCGAAGAAATCGTCGGTAAAAAAACATGGGATATTGTTAATCTGGGCATCGCCTGTACGTTTCAGAACATGCGGCCGTTTCGCCGCCTGCCGATTATTGCCAATGTCATGGTCTCCTGCCTGTGTCCCCGGGCCATGAAACGCGGCGAGTGGGTTAAACGTGTGGAGGCTAAGGCCATGGATGCCCTGGAGTTTGCCGGCATCTCCGATATGGCGCTGGAGAAAGCCGCAACCCTTTCCCAGGGCGATCTGAAACGTCTGGAGGTCGC
>WOR8_10003504_pt1 | contig 15332 bp, 13 predicted proteins | sample DeeMarSeWOR38_10_FD_19890 | JGI IMG/M metagenome (IMG submission 19890) | reverse complement strand
TGGTTATGTCATACTCAATGGTCAGTTCGCTGATAACGACCTCAAGGATCGGAATGGCGAGAGACAGCCAAAATCCAAGTGGGTTGTTTGCATCGACAATCCTGCATGTTAGGTTGTAGTAATGCATGCCCATCCGATAGTGAGTGTCGCTTAGCTTGGTTGCAGGAATCGGCTGTACGGATGGAGTATATTCAGGCCAGGTAGAGGAGTTGGCAATTGGTACAACATACCATGCTGGTTCATTGCCCACATCTGGTAGTTCGTTGTCCCCGTAGGTCTCATTGTGAACCAGCAGGAATGCGAAGACGGCTCCAATGAAGACCTCCTGATTTCCTGGTGTGATGAAGTGCATTCCAAACAGCTGATACGGTGCAATCATCTGTTGACCATTAGTATGGTTGAACTCGTTGAATGCAATCAGGAATGCTTCAAAATCACCGACATTAACATATGATGCTGTCAGACTACCGTTCCCATTTGCTCCTTCCACAAAGAGCGAATCGTTTGTCCAGTACTCCTCATCAAAGGTGTGGCCAAAAACAGCGGCTTCGTCACCAGGTGTGTAGGCACTGGCATTTGGTACAAGGATAAACGGCATCATTAGAAGAATGACGACCCAGAGGGTCATGAGCTTACTTTTAGTAGCGCGCATATCAAACTCTCCAGTATTTACTTCTGATGTTTGTATTAAAAGACAAATGTATGATAGATTCATTGGAGGATTTTACCAGAAGTGGGGGCGTCATGTCAAAGGACTAAGAATCAAATTAGAATTTGGGTTCCGCATGAGTTAAGTACAGGATAGCATAGTGTGCTACAGTTGATTATGATGAAGACTGGAGATGAATTCCTTCAAAACCTGAATAAAATGAAGCCAAATGTCATCATCAATGGTGAGACTGTGGGCCGTGATGATCCGAGACTGCAAGCGGTTGCTAAGATCATGGCTTTGACTTTGGACAAGGTCGATGAGCCAAAATTCAAAGACTTACTGAAAGTGGAGTCTGAAGAGTATGGTACAATCAATCGCTTTACACATATCCATCAGAGTGTTGACGACTTGCTAAAGAAGCAAGAACTAACGAGAGAGATTTGCCGCATAACTGGGGGTTGTGTCTTCCGTTGTATGGGTATTGATGCAATGAATGCATTGTCCATTGTAACACATCGAGCTGAGGCGATGACAGGCCAGCCCTATAATCAGAGATTCAAGGAATATCTGAAATTCTGGCAAGAGAATGATATTGTTGGTAGTTGTGCACAGACTGACGTAAAAGGCAATCGAGCATTGAGACCTCATCAACAAGCTGATCCAGACCTATACCTACGTGTAATTGAACATCGAGATGATGGCATAGTTGTACGAGGTGCTAAGAATCATATCACTGCAGCAGCTGTGGCGGAGGAAATCATTGTGATTCCCACTCGGTTTTTGACTCCCGAGGAAGACGAGTATGCTGTTGCCTTCGCAATTCCAGGAGACTGGGAAGGAGTCAAGCTTGTGACACGTGCATCTAGTCACAAGCGCGAGTACTATACATGTCCATCTGGTGAATTTGGCGACGTCGAGAATTTCATCATCTTTGATGACGTCTTTATTCCTAACGACCGTGTCTTCCTAGGTGGAAGAAAAGGGGAAAGTGCATTTGGAGGATGGGCCGCACTCTTGTTCGCGTTGTATCATAGGCACAGCTATACTGGATGCAAGCCTGCAAGCTCTGAGATAATTCTAGGTTTCAGCGCGTTAGTGAGTGAGTATAGTGGTATCGAAGACAAGAAGCATGTGCAGTCAAAGCTTGCTGATCTGATCAGTGTGACTGAACTTGTCTATGCAGCTGGAATTGCAGCCGCTCACAAAGCGACCAAGGATGACTCCGGAACCATGATTCCAGACACTGTTTTCTGTAATGTTGGCAGAAAACATGCAGGAAAGAGCTATTACCATGAGCTTGAGATTCTTGCCGATTTAGCAGGAGGTCTACCTGCAACACTTCCCCACGAAGCAGACTTCTACGATGAAACAATCGGACCACTCCTTCAGAAATACATCAAACGGAAAGAGGATGTACCTGCCGAGGATATATACAAACTCTATCGGACACTTTCCGATATGCTGTGCTCCTCGATTGGGGGTGTTTCAGCAGTGGCTGGTGTCCATGGAGGCGGAAGTCCTGTGATGGAAGATGTGGCTATTCTGAAGCAGTATGATCTCGATGAGAAGAAGAAGATTGCCAAATACTTGGCAGGTATCTGTGAGGATTAATCGCATTAAATTATGAAAGATGTTCCAAAACGAACAGTTTCAAAATGGAATATGACAATCTTAGTGAGAATTGGAACCGCGAATTAACTAATACTTAAATATCGGCGTATATGTCACTTCTGAACGCATCTCATATGAGAGGAGAGATGAAGGAGAGAAATCTATGGAAAGCAGACAAATTGTCGCCGTAGTTCTCATCATCGTCATAATCGCAGGTGTTGGAGTTGGACTATACCTGTTCATGCCCGCTGCCTATGGTACAGTGGTAATTGGACAGCTAGTAACTCCAGGTGCACCTGCTGGAACTCCAAGTGACAACATCATTGTAGTCGGGATTTTAGATCCTATGACGGAAATACAAGGAGAAGGAGCTTGGTATGGAGCCTATTTGGCTTGTGATGAGATCAATACCGCTGGCGGTATTGAAGTCGGTGGCGAAACATATTACTTCGGAATAATATCTGAGGATACTTCTGAAGCTGACGCAGAACTTGATATATCTAAAGGAACTGCTGCAGCGACGAAGATAATCACAGAAGATGGTGCTCAATTCCTTTTGGGTGGATTCAGAACTGAATCACTTTTGGCATATATTGAGACCGTAATGGATGAGGACCTGATCTTTATTAATACAGGAGCCTCTACTGATAGCTTCTGTCAGAATGTGATTGACGACTATGACAGGTACAAATACTTCTTCCGTGCAATGCCAATCAACTCCACATCTCTGGCATCATCGCTGTTGAGGTACATCCTATATCTGGATGGGTACCTAACTGCAGTAACAGCTGCAAACATCACGAAGGTCGCAATCATTCGAGAGGGTCTTGACTGGACCTCTGGTATGAGCGCATTCTTGAACGGTTATCTGCCGCTCTATGGCATGGAAATAGTTCATGAGGTCGCATATCCAATCACTGCTGAGGCTGCGGACTTCGCAACATACTGGTCACAGATCGATGCTGCTGGAGCACAGATAACGATTCCAATCATATCTGCTCAAGGTGGAATCCTGATGATGACACAGTATGCGAGTGCTCAACCAGGGTGTGTACTCGCTGGTATAGATGTGATGTCACAACTTGACACTTATTGGGCAGAGACTGGTGGCGGCTGTGCGTACGAAGTTGTTCTACAGTCAACACTACGTACAAACAAGACAACTAAGACAATAGCATTCTGGGACTCATTCCTTAGTCATTACAACTCAGAGCCCCTCTACACAGCAGTTGGAAGCTATGATGCTATGTACATGTATGCACAGGCTATTGAGGATGCTCAGTCATTTGATTCAGATGACGTTGTTGCATCTCTTGAAGAATTCACCCGTGCTAGTCCATTTGTGGGAGCAGGCGGGAACGTTGCATGGACTCTGGGTCATGACCTGCTTGAAGGTTCCAGCTATAGCTACACATTATTCACTCAGTGGCAGTCAGATGGAACAAAGCAATGTGTGTCAAGTGGCGGTCTGATCTATCCAGACTCTATTGTTACTGCTCCATTCGAAATGCCACAGTGGATAGAGGATGACGGCATCAACCCGTGAAAAGTGAAAACATAGAATTCAGTCGATTAAAACTTCCCCCCCCTTTTTTTAAGGGGGGATGTTTCTTATTTTGAAACACAAAGTCTTAGTCTACTGATAAAGCAAAAGGTGGACAAATTGATAGAAGAAATACTAATCTTCGGAATGGTGCAGGGGTCACTACTTGCGCTCCTGGCAATAGGCTTCTCTTTAGTCTATGGCGTAGGTGGAATATTGAACTTGTCTCATGGGGCGTTTTACCTCATTACGATATATATCATATATTGGACAATCCCAATCGTTGGTTTCTGGCCAGCTGTTGCTATTGGCTTGGTAGCAGTGGCGGGAATCGCTGCAGTCACGTATTTTGGTCTTTTGAAACCATTACAAGAATCGCATATCGGCATTGTTCTAGTGACTTTTGCATTGGCATTCTTCTTTGAACAGTTCGTGAAGTTTTTTGGAGATCCCAAGACTCACTATATCGTACCATTTGTGCCAGGTTCTGTGACATTTCTTGGAGTCACCTTTCCTGCTCAGTTAATTGCCTTGGTAGTTGGTTCTCTGGTTCTTGTTTCAGCAGTCACTTTGTTCATCAATAAATCGAAGATAGGAAAGTCAATTCGAGCAGTTTCTCAAGACTTTGAAGCGGCTCAACTAGTAGGGATAAACACCGATATGATACTAATGACAACGCTGGTTATTTCTGCGTTACTTGTTGGTGCTGCTGCTGTCTTATACGCTCCAGGGAATTTCATTGCCCCACGAATTGGATGGAGATATCTACTTCTAGCGTTCTCGGTGACAATTTTCGGTGGCATGGGCAGTACCACAGGAAGTATATTTGGCGCATTCATCATGGGATATGCAACTACAATTACTGACTTCTTGATCAGTCCAACATTCTCAGTGATAATCCCAATTGTCGTTATACTTGTGATGCTTCTCGTCAGACCACAGGGCCTGCTAGGTAAGAAGGAGCTGTGGTAGCAGATGATGAACTTTGAATTTGATCTACAGTCTTACACAAGTCGCTTCAAGGCCTGGGCGCAGACCTTTCGAGGAGGTATAACCCTTGTCTGCCTTGCCGGACTGATGTTGTTTCCATTGACTGGGAATGAGTATCTGACACAGGTCCTTGTTACAGCAATGATACTTGCAATCTTTGCTGCAAGCTGGGATCTTCTTGCTGGATTCGCTGGACAGGTCAGCTTTGGTCATGCAGCCTTCTTTGGAATATCAGGATATTTCACTGCGGCCATGGTCAAATTTGCTGGTATGCACTGGTTAGTCTCTGTCTTTGTTGGTGCTGGTTGGGCGGTTGTGTTTAGTCTTTTAATAGGTATTCCATGTTTGAGATTGAAGGGGCCCTATTTGGCTCTAGGCACTCTGGCTTTTTCCCTGATACTATGGAATCTGTTCTTGACAGGTACGTGGCTTGGAGGAACAGAAGGTATCTCAGGATTGCCCTCGACTGGTAGTATCTTTGTTGCGTTCTATATCATAGCCGCGTTCATGATTGGTTCATTAGTTCTTATGCGTGCCATTGTTGATTCACGACTTGGTACAATCCTGAAGTCGATTCGAGACGATGAAACATGCGCTGATGCATCAGGGATTGACACCACAGTCTACAAACTGATTGCATTCATGATCAGTGGATTCTTTGCTGGGATTTCGGGAGCACTTTTCGTTCTGGATACAACTGCAGTGAATCCAGCTGTCTATCAGACACTGTATTCTTTCTATGGAATCATAATGGCTGCAATTGGAGGAATGGCAACAATCTACGGCGCAATCATTGGAGCATTCCTGTTCGTAATCCTCAGCGAGCTTCTGAGACCATTAGCGGCAGCAGCTCTGTTGATCTTTGCCACCCTTCTGATATTGATTGTACGATTTGCAGAGGAGGGGGTAATGAATCCGTTCCTAGATAGAGTCCATGACTTATGGGACATGATAAGGAGGCGATGACATGGGCGTCATACTTGAAGTCAAGAATCTAACCAAGAAGTTTGGCGGATTGACTGCTGTCAATGATGTCAACTTTGAGGTCCATAGAGGAGAGATGTTGGGACTCATTGGTCCAAACGGGGCTGGGAAGACCACACTATTTCATTTGATCTCAGGATTCGAGAAACCTAACAATGGTTCCGTCTTTTTTGATGGAATCGATATCACTGGAATGAAGCCTTTCAAGATTGTAAATCATGGAATGGCTAGAACTTTCCAGTTAGTTCGGTCGTTTCGCTATCTGAGTCTTCTCGACAATATAGCAGTGGCCTGCCTTTCGCCTCGGGGGAAGGAGGCTTTTGGGAAGGAGGGAATAGATGAGGCGGCGAGCTCGATACTATCTTCAGTTGGACTTGTTGACAAGGCCAGGCTCCCACCAGTGATACTTCCCCACGGAGATCTACGAAAACTAGAGATAGGTAAAGCCTTGGGAACAAATCCCGAGATGCTTCTCCTAGATGAGCCCTTCAGCGGATTGGTTCATGAGGAGAAGGAAGGAATCGCTAGACTGATCAAGCGATTGAACAGCGAAGGTGTTACCGTATTCGTGACAGGACATGTCCTGAGGGAACTCATGACTCTGGTTCCAAGAGTCATCGCAATGCATCAAGGCAGACTGATTGCTGAGGGACCTCCACAGGAGGTAGCAAACAACAAAGTCGTCTTAGAAGCATATCTTGGTAGAGGTGAGGCATTTGCTAGAGCTTAGAAAGGTCTATCATTACTACGGAAAAGCAAAGGCTCTGGAAGAGGTGAACCTGACAGTAGAGGCTGGGTCTCTAGATGCTGTCATAGGTCCGAATGGTGCTGGTAAGTCTACACTGCTTCGAGCCATTTCCGCATTGGAAGAGATTGACAGAGGACGGATAAACTTCATGGGCGAGAGGATCGATGAGCTTGATCCCCATGAGATTGCCAGAAGGGGAATTGCTCACTGTCCAGAACGTCGACGATTGTTCTATGACATGACAGTCATGGAGAACATTGAGCTTGGTGCCTACACATTGGAGGACAAGTCCAAGTATCCTGAACTCTTAGATTTCGTATTCGACATATTTCCAAGACTGGATGAGAGGAGAAAGCAGAGAGCCGGGACGCTCAGTGGAGGAGAACAACAGATGCTAGCAATAGCTCGCTCACTGATGTCCAGTCCGAAACTGTTACTACTCGATGAGCCCTCGCTAGGTCTTGCACCTAAGATCAAGACAAAGATCTTTGAGGCAATCCAACAGATCAAGCATGAAGGCACAACAACCCTTCTTGTTGAACAGGATGCAGTTCTAGCTATGGAAGTTGCTGATACCATCTACGTACTTGAAGATGGTAAGATCGAGATGAGTGGAACAAGGGAGGAACTCATGAGAGAGCCTCGCATAAAGAAAGTATACTTAGGAATATAGGAGGAATCAAAATCTCAGCTACTCTTGAACAACTGTTACGTGACGCAAAAGTCGAACTAGCTGTCGCGCGAGCTGAAAAAGATCCAGCTGTCATCGAAGAGCTAATAGGATATCTCAACAACGAGATTCGTACAATTAGGTTCAACGCAGCACTGGTCCTGGGTGATTTGGGTGAGAAGGCCTCTGAGAGCGTCTCGAGTTTGGTTGCCTGTCTAGAAGACGAGGACTGGAGCATCTGCAGAGAGGCTACAAAATCACTCGGAAAGATTGGATCTTCTGCAGTTGATGCAATTCCACGTCTAGCAGAGCTACTTTCTGATGACGAGTGCTCAATAAGAAAGGAGGCGGCAATATCTCTTGGAAAAATAGGCGTGGCTTCAGATGTTGCAGTCTCCAGTCTCATAGCTGCTCTTGAAGATGAGGATGAAGATGTACGAACAGAGGCAGTCAACACACTTGGTAAAATGGGGACAGGTGCGCATAAGGCAATTCCCAATTTGATTGAGTGTTTCAAAGATCCTAGTTGGTCGGTGAGAACTGCTGCTGCTCAGGCGATTGATGGAATTGGCAAAGGATCGACCGATGCCATCCCTGCTCTTATTGATGCACTTGAGGACAGAGACTGGAGGGTACGCTCTAGGTCCATCAACACACTTGTCCAGATTGGCGAACCATCAATACAACCTCTTCTTGGGGTCATCAATCATGAAAACCCAATTGTGCGAGAGGGAGTCGTCGAAGCCATAGGAGAGATGAAGGTATCAGATCAGGAAGTGATCAAAACAGTCGCAACATTGCTCTTTGATAAGGTTGAGAAGGTTCGTGGAAAGTCTGCGGATGCACTCAGGAGCATAGGTAAGGATGCAATCCCTGCAATCATTGATTCCTATCAATCATCAAACACAAAGATGAAGATACAACTCCTGTCAGCATTGGGCGGAATTGGACATGATGCAGAATCTGCCCTTCCTCATATAATTACTAACACCAAGGACGGAGATACCAAAGTTAGAACTGAGGCAGCCAGATCATTAGGTAAGATTGGATTGACAAGCGAGAATGTAATCTTGGCTCTAAAGGAAGCACTGGTTGATACCAAAGTTCCCGTTCGGAGAGAAGCGGCCTTAAGTCTAGGAAAACTAGGCTCAGGAGCAGCGGATGCAATCCCTGAGCTGCTGAAGGCATTGGATGACAAACAACCTGATGTTCGGTGGAGAGCCTCAGAAGCTCTGGGGAACATTGGTATAGCAAGTAGTGTAGTGATTTCCAGTCTGGAGTCCAAGATTCATGATGAAAAAGACTTTGTTGCCGAAGCTGCCCAAGAGGCGCTCGATTTAATAGGTGTAGAATAAGCTACCCGGAGAGAATTACGATGTCCGAAGACCCATATGCGGCCAAACCTTGGCTGAAGTTCTACGAAGAAGGTGTGCCAGAATCAATAGATTATCCTGAGATAAATCTGTATGAATTTCTTGACAATGCTGCCAAAGACTTTGGTAATAACACAGCTATCTGGTTCATGAAGAGAAAGATCTCTTACAAGGAATTCAAAGACATTGCAGACAGACTTGCTACTGTCCTGCGAGATCTGGGAGTGAAAAAAGGCGATACTGTAGCCATCATGATCCCTAACTTTCCACAATTTCTGTTCAGCTTTTATGGAATCCTGAAGGCAGGAGGTGTGGTCACAGCCTGCAGTGTGCTACTGACTGAATCAGAGATTGCATACCAGCTCAATGACTCAGGGGCTGAAACCATCATTGTCCACGATGCCAACCTTGAGAAGATCAACGCCATCAAGGATCGGACGAAGCTCCGAAACATCATCATCACAAGTGTCATGGATTATATTCCGAATGCTCCCCGAGATCCTCCCGAGATTGCTGGTACGATGCAGTTCCTCAATCTCATCGCTAAGACTAAACCAGACCCACCGCAGTTTGAGATTGATCCCAAGACGCAGATTGCAGTTCTTCAGTATACAGGGGGAACAAGTGGACTGCCAAAAGGTGCGATGCTTACTCACTACAATTTGGTCTCTAATGCGATTGCAGTTTACAACCTAGTTGCTTCCCAAATGAACCGAGGAAAGGACACAGGACTTACCAACTTGCCTTTGTTCCACATCTATGGAATGACAGTCTGTATGAATGTCTGGATATACAACGGTTCTAGAATTGCTCTGAATCCGGATGCACGGGATCAGAAATCACTTTTCGAGATTATTCGAGACACAAAACCAGCCATGTTCCCGGGAGTGCCAACAATGTACATGCGACTCCTGGAACGTGATGACCTTGAAGACTATGCAAAGGACCTTCGATCAATAAGATTCTGCAATACTGGAGCAGCAGCCATGCCTCCGGAAGTGTTGCACGAATTTGAGAATAGAACTGGCTGTGTCATCATCGAGGGGTACGGACTCACTGAATGCTCTCCAGTCACTCATAGTAATCCGGTCAGTGGGACACGGAAGATTGGGTCCATTGGAATACCACTTCCAGACACGCAGGTCCGAATCGTAGATGTCGAAGACCACACTAAGATAATGCCTATCGGAGAAACTGGTGAGATCATCATCAATGGCCCTCAGCGGATGATGGGATACTGGAACAAGCCCGAGGCAACAGCAGACCAGATCAGAGATGGATGGCTCTTGACTGGTGACATTGGTAGGATGGATGAGGACGGATACTTCTACATCATGGATAGAAAGAAGGACATGATCAATGTAAGTGGATTCAAGGTCTATCCGCGAGAGGTCGAGGACGTCCTGTTCGAGCATGAAGCCATAGAGAATGCAGCTGTTGTAGGTCTGCCAGACCCCCAGATAATGGGTAGTGATATTGTCAAAGCATATGTTGTCCTGAAGGATGGACATAAGGAAACTGACGAGCTCAAAGCCCAAATCAGGGAGTTCTGTCGAACAAGCCTATCACCCTACAAAGTGCCCAAAGAGGTAGACTTCAGGAAGGAGCTTCCTGAAACACTGGTAGGTAAGGTTCTTCGACGAGAACTACAGGAACAAGAGATGGGACCCGAGGAATAAACCAAAGGCAGAATCACATGAAATCAGTCAGTTTAGTCTGATTAAGGATCTCGGGATACAGCTTACTCGCCTCCAACCATCGATGCATTGGTATGCGCAGATGGTTGGCTATCTCTCCCAATGCTTCATCAAGGCTAGCAAAGCTCTTGACGGTTGTCTCCAGTGCTCGTTTCGCAATCTCTCTGAATCTCCAGACACCAAGTGGGACCCAGTGCTGTGGGTCAATCTCCATGAACACAAGCACACCAGCCTGTCTTCGAATGCTGTCCAGATACTCCAAGGCGGGCAGCTTTGTCGCATAGTATGCACCCGCAACATCTCGGGCATACGTCTTCCTACCCTTGAACCACTCATGGTCTGTTATGATTGGAGGTTTGAGACCTCCAAGCCAAGACTCCATGGCCTCAAATTGCCAGCCAGTGGGCAGAAAAAGAAGGGCAACTGTGTTTCCTAATGCATGATCGATGCTGACCCTGTAATCATTGATCCATCGATTTCTTAGCACCTGTTTCTGTAACTGCTTTCCAATGATATCATCAGTGGCAGTTATGCTCCACTTGGTGGGTACTAGTCTACGTGTCGTCTTCTGACCGAGTGTTCCCACAGACAGGAGTCTTGAGATATGTTCAAGCCTGATTCCACCATCAAAGAGGTCCTTCACACCAGTGACTGCAAGAAGGTCAGTATCTGACGTTACTCGGTCAACCACCTTGGGGACCGTTGGATTGTCCTCTAGGTGGAATGAACGAAGAGGAGCTGATGGACCAATTGGTAGCGTCACATCTGAGAAGACAGATGTGAACTGAGGTCTCCTGAGAAGGGTTGCCTCAGATACGATTGGAGCTTCTGACAGTGCAAGTGTCTGAGTCTCAGCAAGTTCTCTGGTCGGGTCTGAAGCAGCAGTGACTGGGATATATTTCTTGGTCCGGACGAGACTGAATCGGAGTGACAGGATCTCATCAATGGTCTTTGTGAGCCAGTGATCAGGCCGCTCCATGAACTTGGCTTCGTCTGAACGAAGAGGGGGCACAAGAGGACCAGCAAGCACCTTGGGATATCCACTCTCTCCGACAAAGACTGATGGAGGTGATGCACCTGAGAGGTTCGTACCAGTGAATGCATCATCGATTCGTGCCTGGGCTTTCGCCCTGATCAGAATCGGACAAGGTTTGATGCCACAGAGATGACGATGTCCCATACATTTGGCGCACACTCTGTCATTGTACGACTCCTTCTTTGCCGATTTTGGCATGGGTTCGAGTTTTGTCTGCTCCAATTGGACATCAACCGATATGTGTCTGATTGCCACTAGTACATTCCGAATCAACACATTTAGACCTATATCTTCCTCTCAATGGTACCGAGTTCTAGAAAGGTTTCAGCAACCAGATCCTCCGGGTCTCATAGAATGAGAGGAGGACAGCAATCAGACTCATTGTTATGAACATGATGTCCCCTCCAGTCAATGGCCAAGAAACAAAGAACCATAGATAGACAGCTAACATTGCACTGAAAAGAGTGCCAAGGAAGAGGAAACGGGGGAGTAGACGAGTTCCGAACTTGATGAACAGAGAGAGAGAGCCAACTCGCACTGTTCGCGTCACACTGTAAATACCATCGATGTCCTTTGTGACGAGATCAAGCTCAGAAAGTTTCGTTAGATGGTGAAGTGCGAGACTGGGACTTGAGAATCCGAGTGACCTCTGAACGTCTCTCACACCCATCTCACCATTGGAGAGGAGCAAAGCATAGACGCTCATCGTTCGACCTTTGAGGAGTTTGTCAACAAGGTCTTTGTCACTCTGATCATTCATTAAATCACAGAGTTACAATTTACTTCTATGAATAAAATAGGAAGGATGGGCGCAAAAGCCCATCCATAAACTAAGGATAGCTTACTGTACTGGTAATTACTGAGTAGAGGGCATCGATTGCTGCAGTGAAATGACCGTCCTCTTCAAGATAGAACTCTTCACCGAACGTTGCACTGACAGGCCATCCGTCGATGTACTCACCAGTCCATGTACCATTCTGAATTATGACCAATCCTTCGGCACTTGAAAATTGGACATAGAAACTGGTCAAGTCATCAAAGAATATTGCAAAGTAGAGGTCTGGGGGCCACATTTCGGGACCAGGAGCAGATTCAGATTCATTCATCTGACCAATTCCATCATCTACTATAATCCCACTGAGACTGTTCCATTCTGTGGTAGAGATGGATCCACTGCCAACAATATGAGCAGTCCATGGAGAGAATAGTACATCGATGGTCCCACCAGTTCCTGTACGGTTCAACATGATACCGTCCACAAAGGCGGTCGGTTCTGTTTGTTGGTAGAACCCAGTGATATCTTCATTGACTAAACTACAGTTAGCTACGAAGTAATGCTGTACGTTTTCTCGCATCGAGTTAAGGAATTCAGCAGTTAGAGCACCAAGACTGGAAGGACCAGGAGTTGGACCTGGTCCCATCCCAGGAAAGTATATGGCAACGGCAAATACACCGGCGGTTAATACTAGAGCGGCGATCATTGAGGCGAATACCTTACTTGATACACCAGTGTTGTATTTTCTCATTTTTACATCACAAGAAATACCATGGATAGAATGAATATGACTCTACGTTTTGTACAGTGTGTTCAAAATACTGTACAGCCCAAAGTATATCTCCAGTTCATTTGAAGGAACTGATGAAATGCAAACACGGAGAGAGCGAATAACTGAGCTCCTGGAAAACACCCAGTTTCCAGTTACAGCAGAGGAAATTTGTCAGCATCTGGATATCAAGAGCAGGTCAATAGTGTATGAAGACATTGACCATATCTCAAAGTCTGTTAAAAGAAGGAACCAAGAGCTTGTGATTCGACCAGCAAGTTGTGGTAAATGCCAATTCACATTCAAAGCAAGAAAGACTTCGAAGGCTCCGAGTAAATGTCCTAAGTGCAGGTCAGAGTGGATTCTGGCACCAGCTTTCCTCATCAAAACGAAGAGGTAAATCAATCGAACTTGTGGACCTTCTGTACACCAGCTCCTTCGTGTTTAATGCTAGTGACACGAGAAACGACATAATCGGAGAGTCCGATTTCAGCGTCTTCGACGTACCCATGTAGGATGACTTTCATCCCGACTCTGGGGAGAAATCTGCATTTATCCATGACAGTAGCTGGGAGTCTAATATCATAGGTCTTACCGGTTTCTTCATTTTGAATCACAATGTCAGTTGATCCATACCATCTCGTAGTTGAGACTCGAGTTGTTCTACTCTTACCGACCTCTCGTATGATTCCACGGACAACTGCCATCATCCATCACTCTCCCATGGAGGAACAAGTCTTCCATACCTACCTCCTCCACCATCTATGTAATTTATGGTCTTTTCTCGGTAGTGACTGATCATCGATGCCACGCGATTGTTTTTCTCTTGAATAACAGGAATGGGAGTTTCTGTTAGAATGACTGTTTCTGGGCCAAACTGATTTCTCAGCTGGTCATACAATTTTCTGACTGTCTTAGAGCTAGTAGATTTGATAGAGAGGGAGCTTGCAATTATGTCCAATAATGGTGCGATGTGGAGGTATGGAGGTCTGTGAGGTGGCGACTTCGATTTCCCATCTCCGATTGCCGCCGCACGATCACGGACACCGAGTCGTAGTTTTTTCCCATCTGCAGGACATATGACCTTTCTTCGATGAACATCATCCAATAGACGTTGCCTCTGGTTCTCTGATGAGCAACTGATGTAGATATTCAAGTCATCAAAGCTGGGAGGGTCATCACCATCCTGGATGATGAGTGTCCTTCTACAATGGTCGCAGAATGAGAGGTAGTACTTCCCCAGCCTAGGATTGAACCCTACGTTCAACACAGGCTTCCTATTCCGCTGACGTGTTATGGCGAGAGAGAGTTCTTCATATGTTGGAGATTCCATCTCGAAACGAACGAACTCCCGACCCAGCTTATTGGGAGCAGGAGAATGAGCATCACTGGCGGTTATGTAAGTGACTCCGCGTAGCTCTGGAATGCAGTCAGCGGTTTCAGAATCAGCAGAGAGCCCTAGCTCGATGAAATGTACATGAGGAGTTTCATCCCCATAACATGACCTCAGACTTGTGTGTTTGTTCTCTCTGAATATTGCGCGATAGGGAGTGAATGCATGTGCTGGACCGATCATCCCTCCAGCATCACGGATTAATCCTGCCAACTGCTCTCCTTCAAGGTTGACTCTGGGTCTACCACCCCACTCATCGTTAATATTCGGGGAAGATGCACTCAGACTAGTCCTCAAGCTATCGACTGCTTCGAAATCAGGGAGAACAACCACATGATGTATTGACTCTGCGTCTTCTATCTCAACTGTAGGGATGAATGAAACATCATCGTGATACAGAACGCCATCGGTCTCAATGAGATGCTTCTTCACATGGTTCAACCAATCGGGTTGGGTGATGTCACCTGTTCCAATTAGTTGGAGACCCTTTTCCTTTGCCCCCTTAGCCAGATTTGGGATGGTCATCGATTTACTAACGCTGATAGAGTGAAGAGAATGAATGTGCAGATCCGTATCGAATCGCTCCATCATGTGACTCCTCATATGTTTACGACAACTTTGGTAACGGAATCCTGGGCAGCATGCTCGAAAGCCTTTCTCCCATCCTCCAGCCCGAACTGACCTGAAACAAGACGTTTTACCTCAATGCGTCCCGTACTAAGAAGGTCGATTGCCTTCCTAAAGGATCCTCGGATAATACCATGAATTGTTAGTTCCTTCCTAACTATAGTCGATGGGTCTATCATTAGTTCCGAAGTGTGCATGCTGTTGATGTGTAGTATTCCACCATTTCGGACAGTTTCAATGGCCATACTAAGTTCATCTGTGTATCCTGTCGCCTCTACCACAACTCTTGGTCCTACGCCATGAGTCGCTGAAAGGATTTGCTTCTTCCAGTCATTCGCATTGATATCCAAAGTATTTGTCAGACCTAGCTGCCGAGCTAACCCCAGCTGCCATCTGTTATGTCCCACAATATGAACATCCGCACCATACGCATCATAGACCTGAGCGACCAGAAGTGCCTGTTT